>Ga0310690_10000039_pt1 | contig 286952 bp, 244 predicted proteins | sample AusTroGonzalo_MG_2_FD_207661 | JGI IMG/M metagenome (GOLD analysis project Ga0310690, IMG submission 207661) | Bovine rumen microbial communities from tropical cattle in Woodstock, Queensland, Australia - Gonzalo_04 (v2) (version 2) | ecosystem: Host-associated > Mammals > Digestive system >... | reverse complement strand
TACCGAACAGAGAAGTTAAGCTCACTAGCGCCGATGGTACTGCCCCACCAGGTGGGAGAGTAGGTAGCTGCCGCTTTTCGAATGGCTCGAGTCCAAAAGGACCCGGGCCATTTTTTTTGCGGCAGATGCCATGATAATCAGATACCCGCAATGCGGCCTGGATAACGCTTTCTGTGGGGTGTTATTGCCGCGTACAAAGCAAACTACTTGATAACTACCTATTAAATATGTGAAATAACTGATGATGTGGCAACAAAAGCTGTGCTCCAGGCGGCCTGCAGATTGTAGCCGCCTGTGACTGCATCAATGTCCAGAACCTCCCCGGCGAAGAACAGACCAGGTCGCTTGCGGGCTTCCATTGTTCCTGGATTGATTTCCTTAAGTGAAACGCCCCCGCAGGTTACAAACTCTTCTTTGAAACGGGCCCTGCCGACAATCTCGTAATTATCTGATATCAGGGTATTTATTAGCTTGGAGTAGCCCTTGTTGCCGAGTTCTGCCCAGCGGCAGCCTGGACGAATACCAGACCGTTCGACCAGCATTCTCCAAAGCCTGTCGCTCAGAACTGAGGGATGGCAGTTGACTATCATTTTGCCGGAATTGCACTGCGCCAGACTGTTTAGCAATTCCCGTGTCTCGGACTCCCCGGCATCCAGCCAATTTATCAGCAAGTTGCCGCAGTAACGTGATTCGGCGAGCCAGCGTGCGGCGTAAGACGAGAGCCTGAGGGTAGCAGGCCCGCTTAATCCCCAGTCTGTAATAAGCAGGGTGCCATGACTGCGAAAGGATGTTCCTGCTATGCCCAATGTAACATTATCGACCACAGTGCCCATAAGTGAGCGAAGCTGCCCGTTGTCTATCTTCAGAGTGAACAATGATGGTACGTGTGGTACTGTTTCTATTCCGGTACCAGCGAGAATTCCGGCTGTCCCTCCTCCTGTTGTAACAATAACCGCATCAGCGCCGGAGACTTCAGCAATATTGTTAATCCTCCTGTTAAAGAAAAACTTAACTCCTCCTTTGCGCATCTCATGTTCCAGAGTACGTACTATCTGCATGGCGTCCTGGCTCTCGGGGAAAACGCAATTGTCATCCTGGACTACGAAGCGCACTCCTCTTTCCTCAAACCAGCGAAGACACTCTTCGGGGCCAAAAGAATGCAGCAGGCGCTTCATCAGTTTGTCGCCGCGAGGATAAACATCGGCAAGCGAATCTACTCCCTCAAAAGTGTTTGTTATGTTGCATCGGCCGCCTCCTGTGACCGCCAGTTTCATCATAGGCCTTGGACCGGCCTCATACAGGCTTACAGACCATTCAGGATGCTGCCCGGACAGCAGTGCAGCGCAGAAACACCCGGCAGCTCCGGCCCCAATGATGGCTATTTCTTTCATGACACAAATATAATAAAGTCTGGTTAATTGCTCCTCTGTTGTTTGCATCATTATACTTTTTGAATTATATTTGTAAGAATCAGAAAACTCATAACACTATGTCCAAGAAAGCTAAAAATGACGGTAAATACGAGTGGAGTTATTGTTCGCTCGGCGGCGCTGTACGCGTAAATGTTCAGAGCGGTGAAGACATCGCCCACCTTGGAGAACTTGACCAGAAACTCTGGACTGTCCTCAGCTGCCCTGTGGGTGGCCTGGAGTTTGACGAGAACACCCTCCGCATGATTGATACAGACGGAGACGGCAAAATCCGCGTGAAGGAAATTGTGGCCGCTGCAGAATGGCTCACATCCATCATCAAGGATAAGGATCTTATTCTCAAGGGTGACGACGTCCTTCCACTGGATCAGATCAATACCGAAACCGAAGCGGGTCGCAAGCTTCATAGTTCTGCGCTTCAGATTCTTTCCAACCTCAAACTTGAGAAGAACGAGATATCTGTGGCCGATACATCTGACAGCATTGCGATTTTTGCCGAAACTGGAGCTAACGGTGACGGTATAATCACCGAGGCTTCGTCAGATGACGCTAAACTCAAAGAAATCATTCGTGACATAGTGGCGACGACTGGTTCGGCCGTGGACCGTAGCGGCGTACCCGGAGTAACGGCGGAGCATATAGAGACTTTCTATACGGCCCTTGCCGACTATTCTGCATGGAAGGCGGCCGCCACTCCCGACAAATTCCCCTTCGGTCCTGATACCCAGGCGGCTTTGGAGGCATGCGAAGCTGTAAAGGATAAGGTTGCGGACTACTTCATGCGCTGCAAGCTGATAGCTTTCACTGACGCTGCGGCTTCCGTCGTGGACGTATCTGCCGAACGCATCGGCGAAATCGCTGCAGATGATCTTGTCGCCCGGGAATCGGAGATTGCAACCTATCCCATTGCCCGTCCGGGCAAGGAGGGCGTTCTGCCGTTCAATGCAATCAACCCTGCATGGAAAGCAAAATTCGAGACCGTCCGAGCACTTGTGAAATTTGAGGGTAAGGATGGTATTGACGAGAAGGAGTGGAACGAGGTCCTTGCCAGATTCGCCCCTTACACCGCCTGGATGGCCGACAAGAAGGGTGAGTCTGTGGAATCCCTGGGCATCGAGAAAGTGAACGCTCTTCTTAAAGAAGACGCCAAGGCAGCTCTTATCGCCCTGGTGGATGCCGACAAGGCTTTGGAAGAGGAAGCCAACTCTATTGACGAGGTAAACAAACTCACCCATCTCTATCGCGATTTCTACAAGTTGCTGAAGAACTACGTGCTATTCAAAGATTTCTATTCGCCAAAACAGAACGATCCTGCTATTTTCGAAGCCGGGAAGCTATATATTGACCAGCGTTGCTGCAGGGTGTGCGTGAAGGTTGCTGATATGTCTCAGCATGGCGATATGGCTGGCCTGAGCGGCATGTTCCTGCTCTACTGCGCATGTACCTCCCGCACTACGGGAAAGACTATGGACATAGTTGCTGTGATGACTGACGGAAGTACACGCAACCTGCGCCCTGGGCTTAACGGTATTTTCTATGACCGCGACGGTCTGGACTGGGACGCTAGGGTGGTCAAGATAGTGGATAATCCCATTAGCATCAAACAGGCCTTCTGGGCACCTTACGTAAAGCTCTGGAACTTCATCACAGGACTGTTGCAGAAGTCGGCCGCAGAGAAAGATGCAAAAGCGGCGGAAAATCTTCAATCTGCTGCAGTATCTGCTCTTGCAGAGGCTGCAGCCAAGAAGCAGCCGTTCGATATTGCAAAATACGCAGGTATATTTGCCGCAGTCGGCATGGCCTTGGGCGTAATAGCCGCTGCTCTCGCTGCCATTATCTCCGGCCTTGCCAAGACTCCCTGGTGGGGAATACTTATCATCCTTCTTGGTATCATGCTGGTCATCTCCGGCCCTTCATGCCTCATTGCATGGTTCAAGCTCCGCCGGCGTAACCTCGGCCCGGTGCTCAACTCCAACGGCTGGGCCATCAACTCCGGAGCCAAGGTGAATATACCCTTCGGACGCACCCTCACCAGCGTAGCAAAGTATCCAAAGCTTAATCTGGATGATCCTTATAAGCCCAGGACTCCTCTCTGGAGAAAGATACTCTGCTGGTTCATAACGCTTGTCGTGATTGCCTTCGGAGTGCTGTTCTTCACCGACAATCTGAAGTGCATCGGGCTGCCTTTCCATAAGGCCCGGCCGGCTGAGGAACTTGTTGAGGCTTCCGGGGAGACTGCTGAAACAGCGGAAGCGGAAATGCAGGAGGCGGAGTAATGGACGGCTTTATCGACAGATACCTGCCGAGAAGAGAAGAGGCCAGCGTCGGTCTCTTCTGTGACGCGTTTCCTCCCGTGATGGACGGTGTCGCCGTCTGCATGGAGAATTATGCTAAGTGGATGCAGAAGATGGCGGGAGGCGTAAAGGTAATAACGCCAAACGTACCGGGAACCGATTACAGCAAACTGGACTATGAGGTGCTGGACTATGTCAGCGTGCCTGTGCCCAAGAGACACCCTTACGTGACTGGAATAGCAGAGATCGATCCCCGTTTCCTGGCCAAGATTGCAAAGCTGCGCTTCAAAATAGTGCATGCCCATTGTCCATTTGCTGCCGGAATGGCCGCACAACGCATTGCAAAGATGCAGGGCATCCCCTGTGTGGCTACATTCCACTCCAAGTATAGGGACGATTTTGCCCGAGTACTGCCGCCGGTGATAGTGGACGGAATCATCAAGTATATTATCGACTTCTATGAGAAAGCGGATTTGGTATGGGTGCCTCAGGAGTCGGTTGTGGATGTGATTCGCGAGTACGGATTCAGGGGGCATGTTGAGGTGATGGACAATGGATCCGACCTGGTAGCTGATTATCCGGAAAAATATTTTGTCGATGCCCGTAACGCCCTTGGTATCAGGCCGGAGGAATTCGTGATGCTGTTTGTTGGACAGCATATTTGGGAAAAGAATCCCAGACTCATCATAGAGGCTTTGGCAAACATGGGCGACGTGCCTTTCCGCATGTATTTCGTGGGCACTGGTTACGCTGCAGAAGAGATGAAGAATCTGGTGAGCGGAAAAGGGCTGGACGATAAAGTGACATTTGTGGGTAATATCACTGAAAGAGAGCGCCTTACGAAGTATTACGCCGCATCGGACTTGTTTCTCTTTCCATCACTATATGACAATGCCCCGCTGGTGGTGCGTGAAGCTGCCGCCCTTCATACTCCAGCCGTGATGGCGGAAGGCTCAACGGCTGCCACTATTTTGAAGGATGGGGAGAACGGCTTCCTGATAAAGAACGATCCTGCCGATATGGAGGCCAAACTCCGTGAACTTATCGCTGACCCGGAAAGGGTTCACCGCGTAGGGGTTCAGGCGTCCCACAGCATAGTGCGATCATGGGAGGATTGCGTGGCTGAGGTCCTTGACCGCTACAATATGCTTCTCAAAATACGAAACCTGCCCACAATTGACAGAATATGAAAAGGATATCATTAATTTTATTATTATTGGCAATGACTGCTGCATCCTGCTGCAACAACAGCGACTCTAAAACTGACAAGCGCGAAGCAGTGCTTGAGAATATAGCCGGCCGCAAAAGCGTGCGCGCATATACGGACGAGCCCGTGAGCGATGCCGATATAGAGACACTTCTGCGTGCTGCCATGGCGGCACCTTCTGCCATGAACCGGCAGCCATGGGAGTTTATCGTAATCAATGACCGTGATTCCCTGGATGCGCTTGCCGGCAAACTTCGTCACGCGAGAATGCTTTCCCAGGCTCCTCTTGCCATAGTAGTTTGCGCCGAGACCATGCTGACTTTGCGAGACGGCACTGTGGTGGAGAATATTTTCTGGGAGCATGATGCCTCCGCAGCGACGGAGAATCTTCTGCTTGCCGCCGAGGCCATCGGGCTTGGTGCAGTTTGGACGGCAGCTTCCGACCCCGAGCGCTCCGCCATCGTCTGCGAAGCACTTGGTATCACCGGCACGGTAAAGCCTCTTTGCGTTATTCCCATTGGACATCCGGCCAATCCGGACGAGCAGCCCAAAGACAAGTGGAAACCGGAGAAGATTCACTGGAACCGCTGGTAGTCGCTGCTTTTCTATAGCCGCGGCTGCTGCTGCCATATCGAGGTGAATGAAGGCGACGGACAGTCAGATACCGCCCGTAATTTAAAGAAGCTGGGTGTTAAAGACGCGATAATCTGTCAGGCTATCGGCTTGACTCCCGAGGAAGTAGCAGGTTTGGATAAGCAAACACAATAGAAGCTCACTGTGCTTTCTTCCGGGGCGTCTTGATAATTAAATAATTATTCGTATATTTGCAGGCTTTTTGGCCACGGTGGTCAAGGGGCAGGTTAATCATTTAAAAAATTTTTTGCATAGTATGGCTGAATATTTGGAGCCTTCAAAGAAGCAAGAGATTTTCGCGAAGTACGGGAAGTCCAATAAGGACACCGGCTCTCCTGAGAGTCAGGTTGCTTTATTTTCCTACCGTATCGCTCACCTTACCGAGCACGTGAAGAAGAACAAGAAAGACGTGGTTACCCGTCGTAGTCTTCTCCGCCTTGTCGGTAAGCGTCGCCAGGTTCTGGATTATCTCCAGAAGGTTGACATCGAGAGATACAGGAATATCGTCAAGGAGCTCGGTCTCCGTCGATAATCACGATAGGAAAGTTTATGGGTGGCTCCCAAAGGGGGAGCCATCCTTTTTTAGAAGAAAGACGTAATCGAAAACAGTAATGAACATCATCAACAAGAAAATCGAGCTCGCGGACGGCCGCGTAATCGAAATCGAAACCGGAAAACTTGCCAAGCAGGCTGACGGTTCAGCAGTAGTTAAAATGGGTGGCACTATGCTTCTGGCCACCGTATGCGCAGCAAAAGAAGTAAAAGAGGGCACCGATTTCATGCCCCTCACAGTTGATTATCGTGAGAAGTATTATGCAGCGGGACGTTTCCCCGGCGGTTTCCTTAAGCGTGAAAGCAAACCTTCGGATTACGAGGTTCTCATAGCTCGCCTTATAGACAGGCCCATCCGTCCTTTGTGGCCGGATGATTTCCATTTGGAAGTCTTTGTGCAGGTAAGTCTCATAAGTGCTGATAAGGATACCCAGCCCGACGCACTTGCCGGTCTCGCCGCCTCCGCGGCACTTGCCACTTCCGACCTTCCCTTCGGAGGCCCCGTTGGTGAGGTCCGCGTGGCCCGTATAGATGGCAAGTTCGTCATCAACCCTGGTTTCTCCGACACCGAGCGCGCAGATCTTGAGCTCATGGTCGCCGCTACCGAGGAGAATATCATGATGGTTGAGGGTGAAATGAAGGAGGTCAGCGAGCACGATATGCTTGAGGCTATCAAATTCGCCCATGAAGAAATCAAGAAGCACTGCCGCGTCCAGAAAGAACTCATGGCAGAACTCGGTACCGACAAGGTGAAGCGTGACTATCCTCACGACGAGCAGGACGAGGAACTCTGCAAGCAGGTTTACGATTTCTGCTATCCCAAGTGCTATGCTCTTGCAAAGAGCGCAAAGCCCAAGCATGAGCGCGAGGACGGCTTCAACGCAATTCATGAAGAGTTTGTGGCAACTATTCCCGAGCCTCGCTCCGAGGAAGAGAAGGAAGATTATGCCGCCAAGGTTGCTATGGTCGCCCGCTATTATCACGATGTAGAGAAGGAGGCTATGCGCAATATGATTCTTGACGAGGGTATCCGCCTGGACGGCCGCGTCTGCAATCAGGTGCGTCCTATCTGGTGCGAGGTTGACTATCTGCCTTGTGCCCACGGAAGCGCCATATTCACCCGTGGTGAGACCCAGTCCCTGGCCAGCGTCACCCTTGGTACCAAGCTGGATATGAAAGAGATGGATGAAGTACTCATCCAGGGAGACCAGCAGTTTGTGCTTCACTACAATTTCCCTCCGTTCGCTACCGGTGAGGCCAAACCCCAGAGGGGTGTGGGCCGCCGCGAAATCGGTCATGGAAATCTTGCGATGCGTGCTCTCAAGCCCGTCATCCCTGTAGCTCCCGAGAATCCTTACGCAGTACGCGTAGTTTCCGATATTCTTGAGTCCAACGGTTCATCTTCGATGGCCTCCGTCTGCGGCGGCTGCCTTGCCCTTATGGATGCAGGTGTGAAGATAACCAAGCCAGTTGCCGGTGTGGCTATGGGGCTTATTACCGATGCAGAGCGTCCAAATGACCGTTATGCTATCCTTACCGATATTCTTGGCGATGAGGACCACCTTGGCGATATGGACTTCAAAGTCACCGGTACTGCCGACGGTATCACTGCCACCCAGATGGACATCAAGGTTGACGGTTTGAGTTACGAGGTTCTTGAAAAGGCTCTTGAGCAGGCGCGTCAAGGCCGTATGCACATTATGGGCGAGATGCTCAAGACCATCAGCGAGCCACGTGAGGACTACAAGCCTTTTGTCCCCCGTATCGAGCAACTCCGTATTCCTGCCGAGTTCATCGGTGCGGTTATCGGCAAAGGCGGCGAGACCATCCAGAAAATTCAGAAGGAGACAGGTACCACTATCGCTATCGACGAAGTGCCTATCCCCGGTACGAATCTTACCGAGGGTGTCGTTGATATCGCTTCTGCGGACAGGGATGCAATGAGGAAGGCTGTAGAGTGGATTAAGGGCATTTGCGCCGTTCCCGAGGCTGGAGAGGTCTATCACGGCAAGGTGGTCAGCATTCTTGAATTCGGTGCTTTCATTGAGATTCTTCCCGGCAAGGAAGGTTTGCTTCATGTCAGCGAGATTGCATGGACCAAGACCGACAAGGTGGAGGACGTACTTAAAGTTGGCGACGAGGTAGATGTGAAGCTTCTTGAAATTGATGCAAAAACTGGCAAGATGCGTCTTTCCATGCGCGCTTTGACCGAGAAGCCCGAGGGTTATGTTGAGCCCGAGCGCAGGCCTCGCGGTGGTAACGGTGGAGATCGTGCCCCTCGTCGCGAAGGTGACCATAAGGGTGGCGACCGTCCCCGCAGGGACGAACGCCCGCGCCGAGATGAGCACCGCGGTGGCGATCGCCCGCGCCGCGATGGCGACAGAATTCACCGCACAGAGCGTCCCGCCGCCCAGCCTGAGGAGGCTCCAGTCAAGACGGACGAACTCTACTAGCCTTTACTGAAATATCAGAATTAGGATGGTCGATTTTTCGGCCATCCTTTTTTTCGAGCGGGCAGGTCGCTATCTGGGAATAAGTATCAGCGTTTTTTTGCGGGCTCGGAGGATGGCGGTGGGGGACTGGAAGGTTTTGCCGCTGAGGGTGACGGTGCCGGATGGTTCGGAGCGGTATCGGTCGAGGAGAGTGCAGAGTTTGTCGAAGGTTGCGGCACTGAAACTGAAACCTTCCAGGATGCGCCAGAGGACGTATCGCCAGTGTTTCAGGGCGAGGAGGCAAGGGACGTTTATTTCCGTCGCGGGGCCATTCTGCCGCACTATCCGTTCTGAGGCTTCACGGAAATAGTCTTCAGCGATGTCGTCGGTCTGGCGGAAGCGTTCCATATCGGCACAAAGGGTTTTTACAAACGATGGGTTTATTTCCTTGAATACCGGAAATACTTGATTGCGTATCTTGTTCCGCTTAGGTCCGTTCTCCGCATTCGTTTTGTCTTCCTGCCACTTAAATCCATTAGTCATCATCCACTTACGAATCTCCTCCCTGGAGATGCCCAGCAACGGTCGATATACTTCCAGTCTGCGATTGCTCGCTGCCGCCGATTGACCAGTGGCGCTAAGGAGGCCCTTTGGGCCGACACAGAGGAGGTCGGGGGATACGCCCTCTGTCCCCTGAGGGTGCAGGGGGATAGTAGTTCCAAAAGGCTTTGAGGAATTGATTCCTCGAAGCCCTTTGGATCCTGTTCCTCGTAAGAGGTTCAGAATAAGTGTCTCTGCATTGTCGTTGGCATTGTGCGCTGTAGCAAGAGAATCAAAGCCCTCAGTATCACATAATTCGGAAAACCAGGCATAGCGAAGCTCGCGTGCGGCCATCTCCACGGAAATGCCCTGTAATGCAGCGAAAGCGAGAGTATCGAAACGTTTCACGAAGCACTCAATTCCAAGATCGGCACAGGCGGACCGGACAAAATCCTCGTCGTCGTCGGAATCCTTACCCCGCAGCGCAAAATTGCAATGAGCCACTGCAAAAGAAGCGCCCGGGAAAAGCTCGGGCGCCCTGTGCAGCAAATACATTGAGTCAATGCCGCCGCTCACTGCAAGCAAGATTCTCATTTATCACCCAGTGTATAAGTAAAGTTGAAGGCTAGGAACTCCTTGAACTGAACTTTGCTCAAGACCCCGTCAATCTCCACGATAGGATCGTAGAGCAGCCAGGTACTCAGCCCTATTTTGAAGAATTTGGCAATCTGCCAACTAATCTTGTTGTCCCAGTTTACACGGTTCTCCTTGAAAGGCTTGTTAAGGTAATCCGTAAAGAGAACGATCTGAGTCTCATATATGAAGGCATCGTTTATCGCAAACTTGGCATTAGCCTTGATGGAGGCACCGAACTGGAAAAGCATATTGCCATACACAGCACTTTCCCCCTCCCCGGAAATCAGAGGCATACCGTACGCCTTGCGCAACGTATAATTGTCCCTGTTGTCCAGACAAAGGGTAAGACTTCCAGTAAGCGGAGCGATATTTACATCGAACCAATCTGCCGGCTTCCACTCGATACCTATTGCGAGGTTGTTGTAAGCAGGGGAGAGAAAGGTCGATTTAAGGTTGTCGGCTTTCCAGATGCCGGAACCGCTCTCGCTTTCAACATACTTGCCCCAGGTGTCGGTAAACTGTGACCGGAAGTCATAGCTCGCTGTCCAGTTCCATTTGCTGGTGCCTGAAGTCTTGTAGGCCAGTTTGCTTTCCAGATAGATCCGGTCGTTGCTTTTCTGTATCACGTTAGATTTGTCTTCAGACCAGAAAAAACCGTACTGTAACTGAAGACGGTTGTTCCAGGACAGAAGATCCTTGGCATAATCTGCCTTGGCATCTATTCCAGCTGCAAGGTTGAGATTGTTGAAACCGCCCGCCGCCCAGCTAAAGAGCGCCGTCTGGTTGAGGCCGAGGTCGAACGCGGAAGACCATGTCCAATAATTGGGTTTGGGTGCCGGATCTTCCTGTTGCTGAACGGCGGCAAACTCAGCCGCCGCTTCAGCCGCCGCCTGCTGGGCATTGTCCTGGGCGAAGGCGGGGAAGCAAAGGGCAGCGGCAGCGCCCAATATCATTATAGCACGTTTCATATCAATAAGAAATGGCAAAAACGACTCTTCTGTGAGAAGGCTTTCCGGAGAAGATGTCCTTGCCTTCTTCCTCACATACGTAACTATCTACGGGGATACAGCGTATGGTGGCCTTGGTGGCCTCCTTGATGGCGGTTTCAGTCTCGGTGGTGCCGTCCCAGTGGCAAAGCAGGAACTTGCCCTGCTGGATGCGTACCTTGAAATCCTCCCAATCGTCACATTTCTCCACATTGGCCTCGCGGAAGGCGAGAGCCTTGTTGTAAATATTCTGCTGAATGTCGTCCAAAAGGCCCTTGATATGGGCTGCGATGCCTTCCAGCTGCATGGTCTCCTTGGTAAGAGTGTCGCGGCGTGCTACCTCCACGGTGCCTGAGGCTAAATCGCGGGCGCCCATGGCAAGGCGTACCGGCACACCCTTGAGTTCCCATTCGGCGAACTTGAAACCGGGACGCAGGGTGTCGCGGCTGTCTATTTTCACGCTCACTCCCATAGCCTCAAGTCCGGCTTTGATTTTGTCGAATTCTCCAATCACGGCCGAGAACTCTTCGTCGGTGCGGTAAATAGGGACCATCACCACCTGTATAGGTGCCAGAGCCGGAGGAAGTACGAGGCCGTTGTCATCTCCGTGAGCCATTATGAGGGCGCCCATGAGGCGTGTGCTCACTCCCCAGGAAGTAGCCCATACATAGTCCTGCTGGCCGTCTTTGCCGGTAAACTGGACGTCGAAACTCTTTGCAAAATTCTGTCCTAGGAAGTGGGATGTACCTGCCTGGAGGGCCTTCCCGTCCTGCATCATGGCTTCGATGGTAAGGGTGTCAATTGCACCGGCAAAACGCTCGCCGGGGCTCTTGTGACCGACGATGACAGGCAGAGCCATCACATTGCGGGCGAATTCGGCATACACATGTACCATTTCTTCAGCCTTTGCCTGAGCTTCTTCTGCTGTGGCGTGCGCGGTATGCCCTTCCTGCCATAGGAACTCTGCGGTGCGCAGGAACAAGCGGGTACGCATCTCCCAGCGGACCACATTGCACCACTGGTTGCAGAGAACGGGCAGGTCGCGCCATGATGTTATCCAGTTCTTGTAGGTATTCCAGATGATGGTTTCCGAGGTGGGACGAACAATGAGCTCCTCTTCCAGCTTTGCGGAAGGGTCAACCACTACGCCGTTGCCGGACGGATCGTTCATGAGGCGGTGGTGGGTTACGACTGCGCACTCCTTGGCAAATCCTGCAACATGCTCAGCTTCACGGCTGAAGAAGGATTTTGGGATGAAGAGGGGAAAGTAGGCATTCTGCACTCCGGTCTTCTTGAACATACCGTCCAGGATAGACTGCATCTTCTCCCAAATCGCGTAGCCATAAGGCTTTATAACCATACAGCCGCGTACTGCAGACTGTTCTGCCAGGTCAGCCTTAAGCGCCAGGTCGTTGTACCACTGCGAATAATTCTCTTCTCGTTTAGTAACCTCTTTTGCCATATTTCATTTTTTTTATCAAATTTGCATAGTCTGCAATCTTGCCAGTCGGCACGGATATTGCGGACACAAATATACAAACTATTTTTAAAGGAGGTAAACTATGAGACGGAGCCTGTTACTTTTATTGCCTGCATTGCTGGCTATGGCGTCCTGCGGAACAACTTCCCGATATGCCTCTAGCCAGTGGTATCCTGATGGTATCTACTATCGTCCTGAACCCGTTGTTCAATTATATTCAGAAGAAGATTTTAAGGAAATGGCTGCACGGAACCTGGCGTCAAAATCTTCCGCCCGGGATACCGTGTCCGTGCCTGATTATCGAAACGACGGTTATTACGGTTACTATGACAGATACTATGACCGTTATTACGGCGGCTGGTATAGCCCTTTCTACTGTCATGGCCTCTATCGATACAGCCCATACTTTGGCTGCTGGGGCCCGTCCTGGTACGGCGGTTGGTACGGTGGCTGGTACAGCAGCTGGTATGACCCCTGGTATGACCCTTACTGGGGTCCTTCTTGCTATTGGGGCTGGCCTCGCTATTATGGGTATGGCCATGGCCATATTCATATCGGCAACACCAAACCTGACACTCACGTTACCGGTACTAATCACCGCCGTTCCGGCAGCTTGAGCTCACGCTCTTCCGGTAATAATCAAGAGCCCCAGGGCGCCGTACATCATAATAGGGCCGGGCGCTCCTCCAGCTATTCCAACAGCGGCTCAAGCTCTTATAGCTCAGGAACTTCCGGCTATTCCGGAAGTAGCAGCCGAAGCGGCGGCCACTCAGGAGGCGGCTACTCGGGAGGTGGTTATTCCGGAGGCAGCAGTCACAGCGGCGGCAGCGGCGGCGGGCGCCGATAATTAACCCAAACACATTGCTCTATGAAACGGATACTGACATCAATTGCTTTTTTGTGCTTCGCAGTGGGTGCGTGGGCGCAAGATATGTACGACGCCGAAAGGCTGAGCGCAAACAACTATTACGGTACTGCCCGTTCCGTAGCCCTCGGCAATGCAGTAACGGCGCTCGGAGGAGATCTGGGAACGATAGGAATCAACCCTGCCGGTTCTTCTGTGAATGCTTTCAGCCAGTTTACCTTTACCCCGGCGCTTCTTTTCCAGAACACCAGGACTGCATGGTCTGTGGATGGCTCCGATAAACTCGTGGCCGCCGGGAGGGGAGCCGACACCAAGGTAAATATCCCAAACTGCGGCCTGACTCTGACACTTTTCTCCGGTGACGATAATGGCCTGAAACACATGACGGTTGGTTTTCTTGTCAATACCACGAATACCTTCCTTAACAATGCGCGGGCATCAGCCCTTAACAATGCCGGAACTTCCTTCCTCGGAAATCTTGCCGCTAATGCCAGGGGGTTGGGGCAGAGACAGTTGCCGGGTAGGCTGTATGCAGCATATTGGTCCGACCAGTTTGGTGAATACGGCCCCGAAGGCTCCTGTGTGTATGCGGGTTCCAATCAAGTAGTAGACCCTACGGAAACTTACGCTTATGTGCCTGGAGATCTTAATCAGGAAGCGGTGATTGAGCGATACGGATCCAAGACGGATGTCATTCTCAACATCGGACTGGATTTTGAAGACAAATTCTACTTGGGATTCAATCTGGGACTGCCTTCTGCCAGGTATCGTAATTCTGAAAGCTTCTCGGAAAGTGCGGTCTCTCCAATTGCCTTCCCGGTCTATTTCCTGGATGATGACGGAAACCATGAAGGGCCTGAAAACGAGCCGACGACCTATTATAAGTCGTCCTGGAACGAATTCCGTTTCAACGTGGATGCGTCGGGAGTCTATGCCAAGCTTGGCTTTATCTGGCTTCCTTTCGAGGGCCTGAGGGTAGGCGCAGCTTTCCAGACTCCTACCATGATGGGCGTCCGGGAAAGCTGGGTGTACAAAGCCAACAGCAAATACGAGGACAGCAAGTACAATTCCCCTACAATTTCATCCAGTCCAGGCGACGCCAACTACAGCCTTCGTACTCCTTATATCGTCAACGCCGGTGTTGCCTATACCTTGGGCTATCTTGGATTTGTCAGCGTGGATTATGAACTTATGGATTACAGCGTAATGAAATACAGAGACGCGGACTGGAGCTTCGGTACTTCTGCTGATTGGATAGACGTCAACCGTACCATCAATAAATTCTGCGGTGTATCCCACTCCCTGCGTGCCGGTGTGGAGGTGAAACTTTTGCCTGAACTGGCAGTTAGGGCGGGCTACAGCATGGTTACCAGTCCCGAGCGCTATGCTAAGGACTCCGACGGCAACAGAGTGGTTGCGGAGAACTGGCATGGCCAGGAAGTAAAGGATTTCCGTTATTTCAAGGATACGTCCCACGCATTCTCCCTGGGATTTGGCTATTCTTCACGCAAATCTTTCTTCGCAGATGCCGCAGTACGCCTGACTAAGTATCCTACAACGGTTTACGCACCTTACTATTATCCTGATTATCAAGCGGTAGATAAAGACAACAAACCAATAGAAGCGGGCATGCCTTATTTTACTATGGACAGAAACATAGTGGACGTGTTGCTTACAATAGGATGGAGATTCTGATATGGAGATGACAGCCAAAGACCTCGCAGCCGCCCTGGGCGGTACCGTCGAGGGCAACCCTGAGGCCAGGGTGACATCATTCGCAAAAATCGAGCATGGGAAGCCGGGGCAGCTCTGCTTCTTCGCAAATCCCAAGTACGAACAGTATGTTTATACCAGCAAGGCTTCCGTCTTGCTGGTTAATAATGACTTCCAGCCCAAGGAAGCGGTTCAGGCGACTATGGTACGTGTGCCGGATGCCTATGCAGCAGTGGCACGTCTGCTGAATATTGTCTCCGGAAGGGACAAAACTATACGCCGCCACAGAGGCCGGTGCCGTATCGCCTGGAGTGCTAAACTGGGTCGCAATGTCTGGATAGGGGACTTCGTCACCATAGGCAAGAACTGCCGCGTCGGAGATTTTACACGGATATGTGACAATGTTACCATTGGCGAAGGTACCGTTATTGGCAAAAACTGTATTATTTATCCCGGAGTGCATATCTTCCCCGGCATGGTAATAGGCGACAGGGTCATCCTTCATGCCGGCTGTATTATTGGTGACGACGGATTTGGCAATGCCCTGCAGCCAGACGGAAGCTGGCAGAAGATAGAGCATTTGGGTAATGTGATAATAGGTAACGACGTAGAAGTCGGTTCCAATACCACAATCGACCGTGCGCCTATGGAATCTACCATAATCGAGGATGGAGTGCGTTTAGACAACCTCTGCCAGATTGCCCACAACGTAGTGGTGGGGAAGAATACAGCCATGGCGGCTCAGTGCGGTATAGCCGGCTCCACCAAGATAGGGGAGGGCTGTATATTAGGAGGCCAGGTAGGTGTGATAGGCCACTTGAATATCGCCCCTCACACCACGGTCGGGGCTAAGTCGGCAATCATCGGTAACGTTCGTAAAGAAGGGGAGACCTGGTACGGAAATCCCGCCTTCCTGCATAAGAGTTTCCTTAGGGCATACGCCAAATTCAAACGTTCTGCAGACGAATGACAGTCAAGAATAGCCCACAGGAGAGGATAGACTTTCTGGTATCCGCGCAGCGTAAATTCTTCGCCGACGGAAAGACTCGTAATACGGAATATCGCAAGGAGGCGCTCCGAAAGTTGCGTGACGCCCTGAAAAAATGGGAGAAACCTCTGACGGAAGCTTTGCGGCATGACCTTCATAAGTCATACGAGGAAGCCTTCATGACTGAAATAGGCCTCGTTTACGGCGAGATTGCCGATGCCCTCAAGCACCTTGGAAAGTGGGCCCGTCGCCGCAAATGCGCTACACCTTTGACGGGTATTCCGTCTTCAGGCTACATAGTTCGCGAGCCGCTGGGTTGCACGCTCATCGTATCGCCCTGGAATTATCCTGTCCAGCTGTTGCTTAACCCGCTCGTGGGAGCACTTGCTGCAGGTTGTACGGCGATTCTCAAGCCCTCGCCTTATGTGCCTGAGGTCTCGCTTGCACTGGAAAAGATGATTGAAGAGGCGTTCCCGGAAGAGTATGTTGCAGTTGTTCAGGGAAACAGGGAAGTGAACGTGGTTCTTTTCGGCTGTCGCTTCGACCTTGTGTTCTTCACCGGCAGCCCCGCTTTAGCCAAGGTCCTCATGGAGTCCCAGGCCAAATATCTAACGCCCCTGGTGCTCGAACTCGGCGGAAAGAGCCCATGTATCGTGGACAAGGATGCGGACATTCGCATTGCAGCCCGCAGGATTGCATGGGGAAAGTGCCTAAACAGTGGCCAGACCTGCATAGCACCGGATTACCTTTTCCTGCATGAAGATATCAAAGACGAATTCGTAAAAGCGTTCAAGGAAGAGCTGTCAGGGCTGTATCCCTCAGGCACCGAAAAGTCAGAACATTTTGTACATATAGTTTCAGACAAGGCCTTTGCCCGTCTGGCTGGCTATCTGAAAGACGGCGAGGTAATTGCCGGCGGTCGCAATAATGCATCTGCCCGATGGTTCGAGCCCACCTTGCTGGATAAGGTGAGCCCCGACTCTCCTGTGATGCAGGAAGAGATTTTCGGCCCCATCTTCCCTGTGATGAGCTTTCGCGAACGGTCGGAAGTGGTGGACTTCGTAACTTCACGCGAGAAGCCTCTTGCTTTCTATTATTTTGGCAAAAAGGCAGATGCGTGGGATATAATACATAGAACCAGCTCCGGTGGGGCATGCATCAACGACGTAATTATGCATATTGCCAACAGCAATCTGCCGTTCGGCGGAGTGGGCAATTCCGGAATGGGCAGCTATCACAGCGAGCGCAGTTTCCTGGCCTTCTCGCACGAACGGGCGGTGGTCTGCACTCCTACGTGGGTAGACCTCAGGTTCCGCTATATGCCGTATCAGATGTTCAAACTTGTAAAGAAGATGCTGCTGACGCAGTAGCGGAAGTCGTAATTATTCCGTACCTTTGCATGCTTTTATGAATCAGTACACATTAAGGAATACATATAGTTTTGAAGGATATGGCCTGCACACCGGTAAAAAGGTGTGCGCGCGCCTGCTTCCCGCCCCGGCAGATACAGGCATCGTTTTTATCAGGACCGACCTCGGCGGCCTGAAGGTGCCGGCGTTGGCCTCCAACGTTCATTCTACAAGGCGCAGCACTCAGCTGGCCGTCGGCCGTGCCAAAGTAGGCACCGTCGAGCACGTCCTATCCGCCCTCACGGGGATGGGCGTGGATAACGCTTATGTGGAGTTGGACAATGTTGAAATGCCTATTTTGGACGGCAGCGCAAGGCTCTATGCAGAGGTTATCGCCGCAGACGGTACCCAGGATCAGGGAGTTCCCCGCAAATGGGTTGAACTCAAAAAGGAGATTATCGTCCGTAATGAGAAGAAAGGTTCGTGGATAAAGCTGACTCCGGCAGGCGAACCAGGTATCGAGCTGACAATCGACTTCCCCTCCAAAGTCCTTGGTAAGCAGACCGTAACATTCGTAAAAGGAGACAGTTACCTTGAAAGCGTCGCTCCCTGCCGCACCTTCTGTTTCCTTCATGAGATTATGCCTCAGCTGATGCTCGGTCTGATTAAGGGCGGAGACATAAACAATGCCATCGTGATTGTCGATAAACCGGTGTCCCGGTGGCGTACGCGCCGTATGTCGCGCATCCTTCACAAAAATGTTCCAGAGGTTCTTCAGCCCGGATTCCTTGCAGAGGGAGGCTTGCGCTTCCCCGACGAGTGCGCCCGTCACAAACTGCTGGATATTATCGGAGACCTGCGGCTTTGCGGCGGTATTCCCAATTTTCGTATCGAGGCATATAAAGCAGGGCATAGGTTAAATACCTCTGCGGCGCGTGAAGTTCTTAAGAATCTTTAAGTTATGGCAAATATTCATCCTCTGGCCACCGTCCATCCGGGAGCCAAACTGGCAGACAGCGTTGAGGTAGGACCTTACGCATACATAGATGATAATGTGGAGATAGGTGAGGGCTGCAAGATACTTCCCCATGCTACAGTTTTCCCTTATGTCAAGATTGGACGCGACTGCAGCGTCTTTCCGGGAGCGGTCGTAGGAGCCATCCCCCAGGACCTGAAATTCGACGGGGAAGTGACCTGGGTGGAGATAGGGGACCGCGTGAACATCCGGGAGTGCGCCACTATAAACCGTGGTACCAAGGCAAGCGGCAAGGGCGTTACCCGTATAGGAAGCGATACCCTTATAATGTCCTATGTACACGTAGCGCATGACTGCCGCGTAGGTAATCATTGTATTCTGGTGAGTTATGTGGGCATCGCCGGAGAAACTGAGGTGGATGACTGGGCTATCATAGGAGGCGGCACGAAGGTGCACCAGTTCTCCAAGATAGGCACTCACGCCATGGTAGGTGGCGGAACGGCCGTTTCCAAGGATGTGCCCCCTTATTCTCTGTGCGGTCGCCAGCCCCTGGTATTTGCAGGCATCAACTTGGTCGGCCTGCGTCGCAGAGGTTTTGATTCGGACGTCATCAGGACTATCAAGGACATTTACGATGTGCTCTATTTTCAGGGCTACAATTTTTCAGATGCTTTGGACCGCATCGAACAGGGCTTTCTGCCATCGCCCGAACGTGATGCGATACTGCAATTCGTCTCCGGGTCCAAACGCGGAATAGTCAGAGCAGGCAATCCTAACGAGAAAGGATTCGAATAGTGATTCTTTCAACGTCCTGGTTTCCTCCTGCGGAGTTCTTTGCCTTGCTGGCGAGGAACTCTGTGGTTTATCTGGAGGCCTGCGAAAGCTATCGTAAGCAAACTTGGCGTAACCGTTGCCGCATCCTTACGGCGAACGGTCCGATGGACCTGCGGGTGCCTGTAGTACACGACGGGGCACGGTTGATTACCGAGGTAAAGGTGGATTGGAGCACTCCCTGGCTGCGTCAGACCGAATATGCAATAGACAGCGCCTACTTCAGTTCGCCTTTCTTTATCTATTACCGAGACGAGTTGTTCGGCCTGCTGGAGCGCAAACCGCAGTCTTTGTGGGAGATGAATTTTCAGATTATCGATTTTTTCTGCCGAAAGATAGGGATTGCGCCGGAAATAGTTCCTACGACGGACTTCATTCCCGATTGGCCGGAAGATTACAGGGAAAAGCTAAATCCCAAACAACCTTTTGATTATACCGTCCGTCCCTACTGGCAGGTATTCCGTGAGCGTTTCGGCTTTGTTCCCGGTCTCTCTGTTATGGATTTATTGTTCAACGAAGGGCCGGAGAGTCTTTCTTACTTAGCATTACCCAGTTTCTCAGGCCGTTAGCCGAATTGAGGAGGTAAAAGCTGTACTTTATGAGGTAGATGAGGGCGTAAGACGAATCGGGGTCGTCGTGAAGTGTCTTGCCCCACATTATGATGGAGAATACATTCACGCCAATCCAGAATACCCATTGCTCCATGTACGCCCAGCTCATCAGCAGCTGGCCTAGTATATTGCATGCGAGTGGCAGTACGTCGAGAACTACTGCTACCTTTATGAAACTTCCTGCCGCGGAGCGATCGAATTGTGCGATGATAAAGTAGGCGACAATTGAACCGGTGATGAAAATGGCGGTGTATAGCCAGCGCTGTTTGGAGGTGAGACGTCTGGCATTGACGGCGCCCTGCTGGTTCGTTCCCCGCTGTTTCCATTTGATGAAACCTATTACCTGCATGGGGGCGGAAAACAAAAAATGCATCATGGCGTGGCCAAGTCCGGAGCTGCCATGGTACCAGTTGATGAGGCATATCGTGCCGTAAATCAGTACGTTGATGAGCCCGAATACGAAGTTGACGGCAAGTCCGCTGGCAGAAGTTACGGAGGCAGCCACTCCCATAAGTGCTCCGAAGGCTGATGTGAGCAGAAGGATGCGTGCCTGGTGATCTGCAGGGCCGATTTTGAGTGCGGTTGTTACAATTGTTGCAACGGTCATGCCGACCATGACGAATATCGATACCGCCAGATTGATTTTTTTGTTATCCACGTTGCAAAGATATAAAAAATCTGCGTCTGACTTCTAGTGCGCGTGCCTCCCTCGGTAGCGTAAGAGGGAGGGGCCGCTAGCGGGAGGGGTCGCAGGGCGACCGCATCTAGAAGTCAGATGCAGATTTTTTGTAAAACAAAAATAAAATGTTATCTTTGCATCCGTGTTTGAGATAGAGGCCGCAGGGCTTCTATTTTTTTATTTACCTGCACCATGCAAAGGAACGAATTTGAAAATGTTGTTGTGCGCGCCGCAAAAGAGCGCGGATGCGAACTTGTCGGCATCGATTTCAATGATGACGACAATGTATTTGACGTAACCATCGACAAGCGGGAAGCTCCTGTTAGCCTGGAGGACTGCGAATATGTCCACAGGGCCGTGCTCGCCGCCTTCGATCGCGACATTGAAGATTACGCCCTTACTGTAGGTTCGGTCGGCATTGATGCAGAAGAAGCAGATGAAATATTGAAAACTATAGAAGAATAATGGAAAAAGAAAGACCTATTACCCTCATTGACGCATTCAAGGATTTCAAGGAGGAGAAGAACATCGACCGCCCTGTCATGATGGGCGTGCTTAAGGACGTGTTCCTTACCCAGCTTGCCAAGACTTTTGGCAGTGCAGACAACTTCGACGTCATAGTGAACGTCGATAAGGGAACCTGTGAGATTTACCAGAACTTCGAAATTGTTGAGGAGGTTGAGAATCCTTATGCAGAAATGACTCTGGAACAGGTTGCGGCAGACAGCGGTGACGATGATTACGAGATCGGCGACACTTACGCAAAGCCTTTCCCTCTTGCATCCTTCGGCCGTCGTGGTATTTTGAATATTCGCCAGAATCTTCAGGGCCGCATCATGGATATAGAGAAGGCCAATGTTTACAAGAAGTACTCCGAAAAGGTGGGTGAGCTCTTTGTGGGCGAGGTTTACCAGACATGGAGCAAGGAAGTGCTTATTCTCGACGAGGATGGCAACGAGCTGCATATTCCCAAGGCGGAGCAGATCCCCGGCGAACACTTCAAGAAGAGCGAGTCTGTGCGCGCCATCATCAAGAATGTGGAGATGCGCAACAACACTACTCCTTATATCACCCTTAGCCGCACCAGCGATGAGTTCCTGGAGAAACTCTTCGAGCAGGAAGTTCCTGAGATTGCGGACGGCCTGATTACCGTGAAGAAGGTGGTCCGGGTTCCCGGAGACCGTGCCAAGGTTGCTGTGGAGTCCTATGATGACCGTGTGGATCCTATCGGCGCCTGCATCGGTGTCAAGGGAAACCGTATCCTGGGTATAGTACGAGAGCTCAGAAACGAAAATATAGACGTGATTCCCTGGTCCAACAATCCCAGCCTGCTCATCCAGAGGGCCCTTTCGCCCGGTATGGTTTCCAGCATAGATATGGGCCAGTCCCCGGAGGACAAAGTCAAAGTCTATATGCTGCCTGACGAGGTGAAGAAGGGTATCGGACGCAACGGTGTGAACGTGCTGCTTGCCGGAAAGCTTATCGGCAGGGAAATCGAGGTTTGGAGGGAACTCTCCAAGGCCGAAGCTGAAGAGGAGGAGGATGACGTTCTGCTCGACGATTTCGCAAACGAAATCGACCAGTGGGTCATAGACAAGTTGAAGGGAATAGGTTGCGATACCGCCAAGAGCGTCCTGGCCATCGATCCCGAGGATATCGCAAAGCGTGCAGACCTCGATGACGAGACCGTGGAAGACGTGATCCGGATACTTAAAGCTGAATTTGAAGACTAATAAGCGCATGGCAGAAATCAGAATAAGCAAACTTTTAAAGCAGTTCAATATCGGCCTGGGCGACCTTGTGGATTTCCTCCGCAAGAAGGGCGTCGAGGTGGATGAGAACCCCAATGCCAAAGTCTCCGACGAGTACCTTCCCGAGCTTCACAAGCAGTTCGGCAAGGACAAGGAGGCTCTTGAGCAGGCGGCTCTGGTTGATATAAAAGTCAAGGAGATCCTGGAGAAGAGCGGCCGCAAGCAGTCCAGTCAGGAAGAGGAGGAGGAAGAAGAGGAACTTACTATCAAGTCCAATACTTTTTTCAACACCCGTAAACCTGCCGGGACAAAGAAGGAAGTTCCCGCTCCGGAGCCGGAACCTGTACAGCCTGAACCGGCGCCTGCCGAGGAGCCGGTTGCAGAGCCGGAGCCCGAGCCTGTAATCCCGGAACCCGCCCCTGAGCCGGAGCCCGTACAGGAACCCGAGCCTGAGGTTGCCGAACCTGAGCCCGTAGAGCCGGAACCTGTTAGCGAAGCGGTAATCCCTGAGCCCGTCGCAGAGGAAGTGCCCGCTGTCACCCCCGCTCCTGCACCTGCTGAAGATACTACTACCCCGGCAGAAACTTCTCCCTTCAAGGTGGTGGGTAAGGTGGATCTCAGTCAGTTCGACCGTAAGCCTGCCAAACGTGAACGTATCAAGGGCGCTCAGAAAGTGGATGTCGTAAAGGCCGGAGCTGGTCTGGACCGCAACGCTGGCAAGAAGGACAAGCCCAAGAACGCACAGCCGCAGCCTGCACCCGGTCAGGGAAAGCGCAAGCGTGACCGATTCAAACCTGCCATGACAGAGGCCGAGCAGGAAGAGATGCAGAAAGAGATCCAGAAGCAGGTCAAGGAGACTTATGCCAGGATGAACGAGGGCAAGAAGAACAACTTCGGCGCCAAGTACCGCAAGGAAAAGCGCGAAGCTGCAGCCCAGAGGACTCAGGAGGAGATGATGGAGGCTGCCGCCGAGAAGAAGATTCTAAAGGTTACCGAATTCGTCACTGTGAACGACCTGGCTACCCTCATGAACAATACCCCGGTTGTAAAGGTTATTGGCGCCTGCATGAGCCTTGGCCTGATGGTTTCCATCAACCAGCGTCTGGATGCTGAGACCCTGGTTCTGGTGGCCGAGGAATTTGGGTACAAGGTGGAGTTCGTGACTGCCGAGCTTTCCGAGGAAATCAATTCCAACGAACAGCCGGACCGCCCCGAAGACCTTGAGCCCCGTGAGCCTATAATTACCGTGATGGGACATGTGGACCACGGTAAGACCTCGCTGCTGGACTATATTCGCAAGACCAACGTTATTGCCGGTGAGGCCGGCGGTATCACCCAGCACATAGGAGCCTACAGCGTGAAGCTGGAGGATGGCCGCAAGATTACTTTCCTGGATACCCCTGGACATGAGGCGTTTACGGCAATGCGTGCCCGTGGTGCCCAAATGACGGACCTTGCCATTATTATAGTGGCAGCAGATGATGCCGTGATGCCCCAGACCATTGAAGCTATCAATCACGCCCAGGCGGCAAACGTCCCTATGGTGTTTGCTATCAACAAAATAGATAAACCGGGAGCAGACCCTGAGAAGATTCGCCGCCAGCTTTCCGAGATGAATATTCTGGTTGAGGACTGGGGAGGTAAATACCAGTGCCAGGAGATATCTGCCAAGAAGGGTATCAACGTGGACAAGTTGCTGGATAAAGTACTCCTGGAGACTGACCTTCTGGAGCTTAAGGCCAATCCCAATAAGCTCGCGAGCGGGGCAGTAATAGAGTCTTCCCTGGATAAAGGACGTGGCTATCTGGCTACAGTTCTTGTTCAGGACGGAACCTTGCATCAGGGCGACATTATGCTTTGCGGAAGCTTCTACGGCCGTATAAAGGGTATGTTCAACGAACGCGGCCAGAAGATTCAGGAGGCAGGTCCATCCACTCCTGTCTCCGTGCTTGGCCTGAGCGGAGCCCCCGCCGCAGGTGAGAAGTTCAATATTATGACCGACGAGAAGGAGGCCAAGAATATCGCGGCAAAGCGTGAACAGCTCATTCGTATCCAGGGCATCAAGACTCAGAAGCACATGACTCTGGAGGAGATAGGCCGCCGCATCGCCATCGGCAATTTCAAGGAACTCAACGTTATCGTCAAGGGCGACGTGGACGGTTCCGTAGAGGCTCTGTCCGATTCCTTGATAAAACTCAGCACCGAAGAGGTTCGTGTGAATGTTATCCACAAGGCTGTGGGCGCTATTTCCGAGTCTGACGTGCTGCTGGCCGAGGCTTCCGACGCTGTCATCATCGGCTTCCAGGTACGTCCTTCAGTGGAGGCGCGCAAGAGTGCCGACCGCGAGGGTATCGAAATACGCCTCTACTCTGTAATCTACGACTGTATCAACGACGTGAAGGATGGTATCGAGGGTATGCTGGAGCCTGAGAAGAAGGAAGAGGTCATCGCCACCGCAGAAATTAAGCAGACCTTCAAGATCAGCAAGATAGGTACTATCGCAGGATGTATAGTACGCGACGGCAAGATGCTCCAGAAGTCTAAGGTTCGCCTCATACGCGACGGTATCGTGATATACACTGGAGAACTCGGTTCCCTCCAGATTGGCAAGGATTCCGTGAAAGAGGTACTGGCAGGCAAGGAGTGCGGTATGAGTATCGCCGGTTATAATGACCTCAGGGAGCGAGACGTCATCGAGGCCTTCCAGATAGTCGAGATTAAACGCTCACTGTAATTGGATATGCAAAGTTAAATCTTTGGTTTTCAATATATTACTCAATTGAGGGGCGGTTGTTTTTACCGCCCCTCAATTGTTTATTCCTCTGAAGAAAAGGCAGATAACTTTGCGCGCCTTATTTTTTCTTGTATATTTGTATCTATGGCAGACGAAAAAATAATATTCTCGATGAATGGGGTGAGCAAGATTCTTCCCCACAACAACAAGGTTATACTCAAAGACATATATCTTGGTTTCTATTATGGAGCCAAGATTGGCATCATCGGTCTCAACGGAGCGGGTAAATCTACCGTGCTCAAGATAATAGCCGGAGTGGAGAAACCTACCCGGGGCGAGGTGGTCTGGGCCCCCGGCTACAGCGTCGGCTATCTGGAGCAGGAGCCTCAGATGGATCCGTCCAAGACTGTGCTGGAGGTGGTGCAGGAAGGCGTCCAGGAGGTGATGGAGATGCTCTCCGAATACAATGAAATTGGTATGAAGTTCTGCGAGCCCATGTCCGACGATGAGATGAACGCCCTCATCGAGCGCCAGGGAGAGCTCACGGAGGCAATAGAACATGCTGCCGGCTGGGAGATAGACTCCAAGCTGGAGCGGGCAATGGATGCCCTTCAGTGCCCTCCGCCGGAGGCGAACGTTGCCACTCTCTCCGGTGGCGAACGCAGGCGTGTAGCGCTCTGCCGTCTGCTGCTCCGCCAGCCTGACGTACTGTTGCTGGACGAACCTACCAACCACCTTGATACGGAGAGCATACAGTGGCTGGAAGCCCATTTGCAGCAGTATAAGGGCACCGTCATCGCAGTTACTCACGACCGCTATTTCCTGGATAACGTGGCTGGCTGGATACTCGAACTTGACCGTGGAGAAGGCATACCCTGGAAAGGTAACTATTCCGGATGGCTTGAGCAGAAGAGCAAACGTCTGGCTATGGAAGAGAAGCAGGAAAGCAAGCGTCGCAAGACTTTGGAGCGTGAACTGGAGTGGGTGCGTATGGCTCCCAGGGCCCGTCAGGCAAAACAGAAGGCGCGTCTGGGGGCTTACGAGAAATTGGCATCAGCAGACACCAGGGAGAAGGAGGCGAACCTGGAAATATACATTCCCAACGGCCCGCATCTGGGCAATAAGGTCATAGTATTCAAGGACGTCAGAAAGTCATACGGTGACAAGCTTCTCTTCGAGCATCTGAACTTTGAACTGCCGCCTGCAGGCATTGTTGGCGTAATCGGTCCAAACGGTGCGGGCAAGACAACCCTTTTCCGTATGATAATGGGAATAGAGCAACCGGACAGCGGCTCCATCGAAATTGGTGACACGGTCAAGCTTGCCTACGTGGACCAGCAGCATAAGAATATAGACCCGGACCTCACGGTATATGAGACTATCGCCGGAAATTCCGAATGGATTCGCCTGGGTAATCGCGACATCAACGCCCGCAGCTGGGTGTCCCGTTTCAATTTCTCCGGAGCCGATCAGGAAAAGCTCTGCGGAGTTCTGTCAGGTGGTGAGCGCAACCGACTGCACTTGGCCCTTACTTTAAAAGACGAGGGCAACGTCCTGCTTCTGGACGAACCTACCAATGACGTGGATGTGAATACAATACGTGCGCTCGAGGAAGGCCTTGACGGCTTTGCCGGCTGCGCCGTTGTGGTATCCCACGACCGCTGGTTCCTGGACCGTATCGCAACCCACATCCTTGCATTCGAAGGCGACTCCAGCGTCTATTTCTTCGAGGGCAGCTATTCCGAATACGAGGAAAACAGGAAGGCACGCCTTGGGACAGACGAGCCCAAACGTTTCAAATACAAGAAGCTGATGTAGTCTTATGAAGAATCTGGTAATCATACCGACCTACAACGAGGTCGAGAATGTTGAGAAGATAATAAGGGCTGTGATGGGGATTGAAGAAGGCTTTCATGTCCTGATTATTGATGACGGCTCGCCTGACGGTACGGCGCATGTGGTAAAAGACCTTATGGGCGAGTTTGCCGGCAGTCTGCATTTACTGGAGCGCAGCGGAAAACTGGGCCTGGGTACCGCTTATCTTACCGGATTCAAATGGGCTCTGGAACGCGGGTACGATTATATCTTCGAGATGGATGCGGATTTCTCGCACGCACCTTCCGACCTGCCCAGACTTCTTGCGGCGTGTGACGGGAATGGTGCCGATATGTCCATTGGCTCCCGTTATTGCAACGGGGTGAGCGTGGTCAACTGGCCCATCGGCCGCATCCTCATTTCTTATTTCGCTTCCGTTTATGTGCGCAAGGTTCTCGGTTTCAAGATTTACGACAGCACTGCCGGTTTTATCTGCTATAGCAGGAAAGTATTGGAAACCATTGATTTGGACGCCGTAAAGATGAAGGGTTACGGCTTCCAGATAGAAATGAAATATACTGCCCACAAGCATGGTTTTAGAATCCAGGAGGTTCCCGTCATCTTTGTCAACCGGAAGGAAGGGACGTCCAAGATGTCCGGGGGAATCTTCGGAGAGGCCTTCTGGGGGGTGATTAAACTCCGTTTTCGTAAATTCTCAAGATAATCCAACCCGGCCGCTTCAGGAATAATGAAAGATATCTATATCCATACGATAGCTGCCGGCCTTGGGCTTAAGGCCTGGCAAATTGAGAATTGCGCCGATATGTTCGCTGAAGGCGACACTATCCCGTTCATCAGCCGCTACCGAAAGGAGAAGACAGGCGGAATGGACGATGCTACAGTGGCTGAAGTCAAGCACTGGGTGGATGTATTCGACGAGATGGAGAAGCGTAAAGCGACCATAATCAAGACCATAGAAGAAGCTGGGGCTCTCACTGCGGAACTTCGTGGGAAGATTGACAACTGTGTGAGTCCAACTGAGTTGGAGGATATCTACCTGCCGTGGAGGCCAAAGCGCCGCACAAAGGCTACCGTGGCCAGGGAACTTGGGCTGGAGCCTTTGGCGGACATGCTGTGGAATCTCAGGACCAAGGATCCTGAAGCTTCGGCAAAAGCTTATGTGAAAGGCTCTCCTTCTTTGAATGGTAAGGCAGGGGCCGAAGATGCTGCGGCCGCTCTTGCGGGGGCACGTGACATCATCGCGGAACGCCTTAGCGAGACAGCCGCTATACGACAGAACCTACGCAGCATCTTTCGCGCCCGCCGTCTGGAGGCAAAGGCTACCAAGTCAGCGAAAGATAATCCCGAAGCAGCCAAATACCGTACATACTTCGACTTCAAGATGCCCCTTGACCGTATGCCGTCCCATAGCCTTCTTGCGATTCTTCGGGCGGAAAAGGAGGGTTTCCTCAGTATAGGTCTGGATACAGATGCCGAAAAATGCGGTAATAAGATTTATTATGACTTCTGTCAGGTACAGGGCTATCCTTCAGCCGCAGTGGCTGCCCAGATAAAGGAAGCGGTCGCCGATTCCTTCAAACGCCTTCTGGAACCTTCCATCACCGGGGAGGTGCTGCGCGAGGCAAAGGAACGTGCAGACGTCGAGTCTATCAAAGTTTTTGGCGAGAATCTGCGTCAACTGTTGTTGCAGGCTCCAGTGGGACAGAAACGGACTATGGCTATAGATCCTGGCTTTCGCAACGGCTGCAAGATTGCCTGTCTTGACGAACAGGGAGGCCTTTTGTATCATACGGTTATCTTTCCTCATCCTCCTCAGAACGAGAAGGTTAAGGCACTGGTGGCTGTGCAGCGGATGCTGGAAAAGTATCATATACAGGCTGTTGCAGTGGGTAACGGTACCGCCTCCCGTGAAACCGAGGAGTTCATGCGCAAGGTTCAGCTCCCGGAGGACTGTAAACTGTGGACCGTGAGTGAAGACGGAGCATCCATCTACAGCGCTTCCGAGATAGCCCGGGAGGAGTTCCCGGATGAAGATGTAACCGTTCGTGGTGCGGTGAGTATAGGTCGGAGGCTGATGGACCCCCTCTCGGAGTTGGTGAAGATAGATCCCAAGAATCTCGGAGTGGGGCAGTACCAGCACGATGTCGACCAGGCTCTGCTCAAAGAAAAATTGGACAACACTGTAGAGTCTTGTGTGAACAGCGTTGGAGTGAACCTCAATACAGCATCGCCATACCTGCTTGCCTATGTGTCCGGAATAGGTCCTGTGCTTGCCGGCAATATAGTCGCATGGCGCAGCGAAAACGGAGCATTCGAAACCCGAGCGGAGTTAAAAAAGGTGCCACGCCTGGGCCCCAAGGCCTTCGAGCAGTGTGCGGGATTCCTTCGAATCCGGGGCGGCAGTAACCCTTTGGATGCGTCCGCGGTGCATCCGGAGTCGTATCATATTGTGGATGCAATGGCCAAATCCCTGGGTGTTACGGCTTCGCAGCTGGTAGGAAACGAAGAACTATGCAGCCGGATAAAGCCGGAAGATTATGTCGGTGGAGAAGTAGGATTGCCGACGGTCAATGATATACTTAGGGAGCTAATCAAACCGGGCCTTGATCCGCGCGAACAGGCATCGGAGTTTGAATTTGCTTCAGATATCCATGAGCTGGAAGATCTCAAGACCGGCATGGAACTCCCCGGCATCGTTACCAATATCACGGCCTTTGGTGCATTCGTAGATATAGGTCTTCATGAAAACGGCCTTGTCCATGTGTCCCAGATGGGCCCCCGGGGAATAGACCCTTCGCATGTGGTTAAGCTTCATCAGCAGGTACGGGTGAAGGTGCTCGGAGTCGATCTCGACCGCCGTCGTATTTCATTGAAGCTGCTATAAGGCGGGCGACAGCTGTTTAATCTGCTCTCGGAATAATCGTAGCCCTCGAGTCGCAACATCCGTAATGACGTGTATGCCGGCTCCTTCCAGTTGGTGCCCTAGCCGCTCGTCGGGATCGATAAGCCAAATCTGGCATCCCTCAGGGGCGTAATGATAGAGGCTGGCGGCAGGATAGACCTGCAGGGAAGTGCCTACAATTACGAGAATGTCGGCAATTTCTACCAGAGAGGCTGCCTTTTCCAGATTCGGTACGGCCTCGCCGAACCACACGATGTGAGGCCGGAGTTGCTTGTTGCGTGGCCCTCCGGTCTCGCCGAGCTCCACGGGACGATATCCTATATCCTGGACGAACTTTGTGGAGAATCCGTCAAAATCCGTGTAGCTGTCCTCCGGCCGGACTTTGGTCAGTTCGCCGTGAAGATGCAGTACGCGGCTGCTGCCGGCGCGCTCGTGAAGGTTGTCCACATTCTGGGTGATAACGCATACGTTGAAGTCTGATTCCAGTTCTGCTACGATGCGATGGGCCTCGTTCGGTTCCACTTCTGCAAGTTGGGCGCGACGCTCGTTGTAGAAGCGAAGTACTTTACCAGGATTGCGTCTCCAGCCTTCCGGAGTACATATTTCTTCTACGGGGACATTGTCCCACAGCCCGTTACCTCCCCGGAAGGTGGAGATTCCGCTCTCGGCGCTTATGCCGGAGCCACTGAGCACCACAATATTCTTTTTGTTTGCCATGTTCAAAGATACTCACTTTTTTCTTGTATGATTAAAATATTTGATTTAATATTGTACCCAATAATACAGAAGCTATGAATTCAGACAGCAAGCGTCGACACGTCATCAGCCAGGAGAACCTCCCGGTGGAAATTGCACAGCTATTCAATGAAAAGTACCCTAAAGGTTTTAGTGATTTGCTCCCGGAACTCGTAAAGTATTCTCCGGGGGTCAATCCTCGTACAGGAAAGATCATTGAGCCTTTTTACGCTGTGACAATTGAAACCGAATCTGATATCTATCTTGTTAAGATCAAGGTGGACATAGATAACCCGGAAGACGTCGAACGCTGGCTTGAGGGTGAGGAAGAGGCTGAGGCCGAGGAAGTTGCCGGAACTGCCGGCGCTCCGAACGGAGATGACACCCTCCCCGACGATAACATTTCCCAGTACGGCGGGGATGACGATTCGTCAGATTCATAAAAAGCTCCTGCAGCGTATTCCCGAAAGAAGCCGCCTGCTTTTGCTCAGTTTCTTGGTGGGACTGTGCTCCGGCCTCGCTGCCGTGTGCCTCACATGGTGCATAGATATCATTAAGCGACTGCTTGACGGCAGCGTCTCGCTTCCGTACAACCTGCATTACCTGATTCTTCCCGGGGTGGGTATGCTGATTTCGCTCCTGCTGCTTAAGTACTTGATACGCGATAATATAAGTCATGGCGTGACCAAGGTGCTGCTGGCGGTTAGCAGGGGAGAGTCCAAGATACGGCCGCACAATATGTGGTCGTCTATGCTCACTTCTTCCATTACCATAGGATTCGGCGGCTCTGTCGGAGCAGAGGCTCCCATAGTTTACACCGGTGCCGCAATCGGCAGCAACCTGGGACGAGTATTCGACCTTTCATACCGCAATGTAACGGTACTGCTTGGCTGCGGGGCGGCCGGTGCCATTTCCGGCATATTCAAGGCTCCGCTGGCCGGCGTGCTGTTTACTATGGAGATTCTGCTATTCAATCTTTCCCTGTCGTCCATGCTTCCTCTGCTGATTTCTACCATCTCGGCAACGGTAGTGGCTTATATTTTCAGGGGGCAGACTCCTATGTTCGCTTGTACGCTCACTCCATTCTCGATGGGGAATATACCCTTTTACCTGCTGATGGGCGTGGTACTGGGCTTCGGTTCGCTTTATTTTACGGAGGCCACCCTATGGCTGGAAGACAAACTCGGCAAGTTCAAGAACGTTTATCTGAAATGGGCATGCTGTGCTCTTGCTCTGGGCTTGATGATATTTCTCTTTCCCCAGCTCTACGGCGAGGGTTACGGAGTGCTTTCTGATCTTTTGAACGGGCGTGAAGTCTCCGGAGGCTTCGTATTCGGCTTTTTGACAGGGAGCGGATGGGGCCTGGTAATCCTCTTCCTGCTGGTTTTCCTGGTGAAGGTGCTTGCGATGACGGTAACCAACGCCGGCGGAGGAAACGGAGGAACATTCGGTCCCACGCTGTTTTGCGGGGCAATAGCAGGCTTCGCAATGGCCCGCTGTTTCAACCTTCTGGGAGCTGGGGTGCCGGAGCAGAACTTTGTGCTGGTAGGAATGGCGGCTATGATGGCCGGAGTAATGCAGGCTCCCATGACTGCTATATTTCTTATAGCCGAAATTTCCGGCGGCTACGAACTGCTCATACCGCTCATTATCGCATCCACCGTTTCCTACGGTACAACCCGCATCTTCGAGAAGTACTCAATTTATACCAAGCGTATTGCCCAAAGCGGTGACTTGCTTACTCATGACAACGATCAGGCGGTTCTGACGCTTATGAGCACAAGATCACTTATACGCGACAAATACCCTCGCATATATATAGGAGGACATCTGCGTGACGTTGTAACTGCCGTTCAGGACAACAATGCGGCAGTGGCCGCCGTGCTGGACAAGAAAGGCCGCTTCCAGGGCCTGATAGATGTGGGCAATATACGCAAGTACCTTTTGCGTACAGATTTGTACGATGTCTTGAAGGTAGTGAATGTGATGGAGCAGGCTCCGGCCCTTATAAACGAAGATGAAAAGATGGACAGCGTAATGTACAAGTTTGACAGTACGGGTGCATGGCGTCTGCCCGTTGTGGACGGAGCCCGGCACTACAAGGGCTTTATCTCCCGCTCCCGCCTCCTTACGGCTTATCGCGAGGAACTTCGGGCCATCTCCAATTCGGACTAAGGTTCCAAATAGAATAAGGTCAGCAGACGCGAACCAAAATTGGCGGGGGGTCGGGGGGATCGCCACCCGTAGCCCCTCGGGGCAGCTGCACAGCAGCGGGGGTTGGATTAGGCTCCAAAAGAACGAGGTCAGCTTTCTGCTGACCTCGTTCTTTTGGAGCCACTCATCAGGCTCGAACTGACGACCTGCGCGTTACGAATGCGCTGCTCTACCGACTGAGCTAAAGTGGCTTGGGGATGCAAATATAGTAATTATTTTTGTTTCTCCAATTTGTGAACGATGCTGATGAGCACACTGCCAAGCACGCCTGCGCACAGAGACCCCATCAGCACGGCTATCTTGCCGGCATTGCGCAGATGATCTGTAACGTCCGGCAGAAGGTTGCCGAAAGACAAGGTATCCACAAAAATGCTCATCGTGAAGCCGATACCCCCCAGGCAGGCCACTGCGAAAAACATCTTCCAGCTTGCATTCTCCGGCATCGCACCAATCTTGAACTTTATTGCCAGCCAGCTAAACAGAGTGATTCCCAGAGGCTTGCCAAGCAACAGGCCGAAGAAGATACCCATGGAAACGCTTCCCAGCGCAGAGTCGTAAGCCAGTACGTTGAAGTAGCTTGCATCCGTAATTTCCACTCCGGCATTAGCGAGGGCAAAAACGGGCATTATCAGGAAGTTTACCCATGGTGTAAGAGCATGCTCAACCCGGTAGCTCATGTCCATGGATCCGTGGGCAATACTCTCCAACTTGCGAAGACAGTGCTTCTGCGGGCCGTTGGGGAAGGGCTCATTGTCCAACTCTTCATATTCTGCCAGTTTGGCGAGATAGTGGTTGCGCTTTCGCAGATACTGGGCCTTGTTGTAGCGTGAGGTTGCCGGAATCAGGAATGCCATCACAACACCCGACATCGTGGCGTGTATGCCACTGTAATAAAACAGGGCCCATACAAGGATTGCGTTGAAGATATACGGGAACATGTTCTTCTCCCCGACCTTGCGAAGAAACAGGGTGAAAGCGATTACCATTACCGCTATCGCCAGAAGCGGAAGGTTGATGTTGCCTCCATAGAAAATGGCGACTACAAGAATTGCTATAAGGTCGTCCGCTATCGCAAGCGCTGTCAGGAACACTTTCAAAGAGATGGGCACCTTCTTGTTCAGCATGGACAGGATGCAGACCGCGAACGCTATGTCGGTGGCCGTAGGGATTCCCCATCCGCTGCCGGCAGCGGAACCATGATTGATGACGGTGTATATCAGTGCAGGAGCTATTACGCCACCGAATGCCGCGATTACAGGGAGCATGGCCTTCTTCGCACTGGAAAGCTCCCCGTGTGCAACTTCACGACGTATCTCCAATCCCACGGTAAAGAAGAAAACCACCATCAAGATGTCGTTTATGAACTTTTCTATGGTGAGGTCCCGGGGAAACAGGAAGTCCAGGCTGCCGTCGGGACTGGCCATGTGCACTTGCAGACGGGTTTCCAAAATTGCGTGGTAGAGATGTTTGGTGAAAGGAAGGTTTGCAAGCAGCATCGCCACTGCCACGCAAACCATCAGTAGCACTCCCTGGAACCAGGGCTGCTTCGCAAGCCTGTCGCTCTGCTTGCTGATATTGAAGACACTCTTATTCCAAGTATAAACAGGAATCAGTTTTGCCATTTCTGAGCAAGTTTTTCAAGTTTGAACTGCGATTCAAGTTTTTCAAACTGTCTCTTGGTGTCCAGGGAGAAACTGCCCTGCTGAACCCATGCAAAGTATGACGGGTCGTTCCTGAAAACTTCCCGTGCGGTCTTGCCCTTGTGCTTTCCGAAGTTTACGACCGCCTCACCTGCATCGTTGTAAACCATGCAGCCGGAAAAATCTACATTTTTACGCCCGGCAAAGGAGGAAAGCTGCTCCACGTCGTTCTTCAGTTGCTCAGGATAGCGGTCAAGCTGAGCCTTGAGCACCTTGTAGGTCGCCATCGTGTCGGCCTCTGCTGTATGGGCATCCTCGAAATCTTCACCTCCGCAATAGAATCGGTAGGCAGCCTTGAGGTTGCGGGGCTCCATGGCATGAAAGATATTCTGGACATCCACCATGCGCGGAGCATGAAGATCAACATCTAACTTTTTACCTGCAAGAGCGGCACGCTCGAATTCTTCTGCCAGCATGGGCAGGTCGAACTTCTGGGAGTTGAACCCGGCAAGGTCGCTGTCCTTGATCCAGGGGGCGATTTCGTCAGCCAGCTCGAAAAATGTGGGGCAATCCGTCAGCATGTCGTCGGTGACTCCGTTTACTGCGGACGCGCCCGGTTCAATAGGACGCTGGCAGCCTTTTTCGTAGTCCCAAGGCTTTATCTTCCAAGTTTTTATGCGTTCCTCTCCACCAGGGAACACTTTTACGAAACTGAGTTCGATGATGGAATTGACAGGAATAGAAAGCCCCGTGCTCTCGATATCGAAGAAGAGAAGGGGCTTTTGTAGTTTGAGTTCCATAATTTACGAAATCATTATAGGCATCAGGATGCCGCAGATTTTTTCGCTTGCGGCCTCCTCCTCCGACGGAATGATGAGGGCAGCCCTGCGTGCGTCCATAAACTTCATTACGATGGTCTCGCAGTTCATATTCGTCAGTATATCCACAAGGAATGAGGACTTGAAACCTATCGCAAGAGTTTCTCCAGCATAGTCGCATTCAAGTTTCTCGTATGCTGCGAGTGCAAATCCGAGGTCCTGTGCAGTAATCTCCAGCTGACCGGGGGTGAGATTGAACTTCACATGGTTGGAGGCCTTGTTGGCGCATACGGAGACGCGGCGGACGGTATTCAGCAACTGTGTCCTGTCTATTCGGAGAATGTTGGAATTGTTCTGGGGAATAACGTCCCTGTACTTAGGATATTTGCCGGTAATGAGGCGGCAGACCATCATGGTAGGGCCGTAGTTGATTACTACGTTGCTTGCGTCGAAGCGGATTTCCACCTCGTCTTCACCCTTGTCCAGGATGGCACGGAGTACTGCAGCCGGCTTCTTGTGCAAGATGAAAGAAGACTTCTGCTGCGCCTTGGCATCGTCCGTGGTATAGCAGATGAGCTTGTGCGAGTCGGACGCAACCAAGGTGGTGCTGGCGGTATCAATATCGAAGAATATACCGTTCATGGCCGGACGCATTTCGTCGTCTGCTGTAGCGTATATGGTGCCGCTTATGCCGTCAGCTAGTGACAGGGCGGGGAAAATCACTGTTTCTGCTTCCTCTCCAACGGTTTTGATTTCAGGGTAGTCGACAGCCGGGAAATAAGGGAGCGATGAATTACCGTTGCTCCAGATGCATTCGAAAGAGCCTTCGCCCTTGGTCCTGATGGTCAGGGGCTGGTCCGGGAGGGCTTTCAGCAACTCAATTATCTGACGAGCCGGTACTGCAATGCTCCCCTCGTCCTTCGTCTCGACGGAGACCAGGGTGCGCAATGTAAGTTCCTGGTCGGAGGCGGTGATTTCCAGATTGCCGCCAGCCAGGACGAAAAGGAAGTTTTCCAATATAGGGAAGGTGGTCTTCGCGGGAATTGCCTTGGAGACATTGAGGACGCCCTTCAGTAGTTCTGCGCTAGAAACGATGAATTCCATACTCTACATTAATTATATTCGCACAAAAATAGTAAATATTCGTGACATTTGGCATACCTTTTGACTTTTTGAACTGCCGGAATAATAAATTATCAATTATATGGGAAAAAATTTCTTCACAGTACTGGCTTCGGTCGTCTTGAGCGGCCTTACGGCCTATGGTATCGTTAAAGCGGCGACTCCCACGGAGCCTGCACTGGCGGTTTACAATGAACAAGGACAGGAAGTCAAAACTGTCAATTTGTCACTATCCGATTATCCTGACTTTACTTATGCGGCAGAGAATGCAGTTGAAGCGGTGGTCTATGTAAAAGTAACCGTCAAGTACCGGCAGCAGTACATGATAGATCCTTTCTTCCGGTTCTTCTTCGGAGACGAAGGACAGCCACAATCCCTTGAACAGGAGCGCCAGGGAAGCGGATCCGGTGTTATCATACGCCCCGACGGTTATATCGTGACGAACAACCACGTGGTCCAGAATGCCACCAAGATAGAGGTTACTTTAAACAACAATAAAACCTATCCCGCTACCGTCATCGGAACTGATCCGGCTACGGATGTGGCTCTCATCAAGATAGACGCTGCAGGCCTTCCCACTCTTACCTTCGCCGATTCCGATAAGCTCCGTCTCGGCGAGTGGGTGCTGGCCATCGGTTCTCCTCTGGGAGAAGAACTTCGTTCCACCATCACCGCCGGTATCGTGAGCGCAAAGGGACGTTCTATGCCCAGCAACGGGGAATTCAAGATTGAATCCTTCATACAGACAGATGCAGCTGTCAACCCCGGCAACTCCGGAGGTGCACTGGTCAACAAGGCAGGTGAGCTGGTAGGCATCAACACCGCCATCATTTCCACTACGGGTTCCTATACCGGCTACTCTTTCGCCGTCCCTTCCAATATTGTCAAAAAGATTGTGAGCGACCTCATCGACTTTGGCTCGGTGAAGCGCGCCAAGCTTGGAGTCACTATGTCTCCTCTTTCCGAGAAGATGGCTAAGGACGCAGGCCTCGGTTCTTTGAATGGCGTATATATCCAGGAAGTTACGAAGGGGAGCTCGGCGGAGAAGGCGGGTATGAAGAAGGGCGATATTCTCGTGAAGGTGGATTCCACCGACGTCAAGACGCCTTCAGACCTCCAGGTGCTGGTAAACAACTTCCATCCCGGAGACAAGGCGTCCATTACCGTGGTTCGCGACGGCAAGGCCCAGGTGCTGGATGTAGAATTCCAGGGTACCGCGGAGATTACCGGCACAGTTGCGGAAGACGGCAGCATTTCCTTCTATGGAGCGCGTTTGGGCCTGACTGACAAGGGCGTGGAGATTCTTAGCGCCGGCTCCGGCAAACTGGCACAGGCAGGCGGCGAAGACGGCTTTGTCATCAAGTTCGTCAACGATCAGAAGGTCAGCAAACCTCAGGATGTCATTGAAATAGCCAGGAAAGCGCGCCGCAGTATCGTCATCGAGGGCGTGACTTCTACAGGAAGGCAAGGTTATTTCGCCTTCGGAAAAGACGAATAAAATACTCTTTTTGAAAAATCCGCTGCAGGCTTGAAACTTGCAGCGGATTTTTCCGTATATATGATACAACATTGTATTTATGCGTCAATTAAAGATTACCAAGTCCATCACTAACCGCGAGAGCGCTTCGTTGGACAAATACCTTCAGGAAATCGGCCGTGAGGAGCTTGTGAGTCCGGAAGAAGAAGTTGAACTTGCCCAGCGCATTCGCAAGGGAGATCAGGCGGCGCTTGAAAAACTCACCCGCGCGAACCTCCGTTTCGTGGTTTCCGTAGCCAAGCAGTACCAGAACCAGGGCCTCAGCCTGCCCGACCTTATCAACGAGGGCAACCTCGGCCTTATCAAGGCGGCTGAAAAATTCGACGAAACCCGTGGCTTCAAGTTTATATCTTACGCAGTGTGGTGGATACGCCAGAGCATACTTCAGGCCCTGGCAGAACAGAGCCGTATCGTTCGCCTGCCCCTCAATCAGGTGGGCTCCCTGAACAAGATAAACAAGGCTTTGGGAAAATTCGAACAGGAGAATGAACGCCAGCCGTCAGCCGAAGAGCTGTCGGAAATGATAGACGTTCCCAAGGATAAGATTGCTGATACCCTGCGCGTCTCCGGCCGCCACGTCAGCGTGGACGACCCCTTCGTGGAGGGTGAAGACAATTCCCTTCTGGATATCCTTCCCAACGATGACTCTCCTATGGCCGACAAGGGCCTTACCAATGAGTCGCTGAGTACAGAAATTGAGCGTTCGCTCCAGATTCTCACACCCCGCGAGCGCGAGATTATCAAAAGCTTTTTCGGAATCGGCTGCCAGGAGATGACTCTTGAAGAGATAGGCGAGCGTCTGGACCTCACCCGCGAGCGTGTGCGCCAGATCAAGGAGAAGGCCATACGCAAGCTCAAGAAACCATCTGCAAGCAAACTGCTCAAATCTTACCTTGGCTGATGACTACTGAACAATTCATAGCGGGGAAGTCTGTAGAAGCCGTGAAGGCACTTTACGGGGCCGACGTTCCCCAGGACATCATGCAGGTCGGCGTGACCCGCAAGGACTTCGAAGGCGACTATACTCTGGTCGTCTTCCCTCTTTTGAAGACCTCCCGCAAGGCTCCGGCCGTTACGGCTCAGGAAATAGGGGAGTGGCTGGTTTCCAACTGCCCGGAAATCAGCAGTTTCAATGCCGTACAGGGTTTCCTGAACCTCTGCCTGAGCAATATCTACTGGCGCGAGAATCTGCAGGAAATTATCGGCGATGCGTCGTTCGGCCAGCTTCCCGGAACGGGCCGGCGCGTGATGGTGGAATTCTCTTCGCCCAACACCAATAAGCCCCTTCACCTCGGCCACATACGCAACAACCTTCTGGGCGACAGCGTGTCACGTCTCCTGAAGGCCGCCGGCGACGAAGTAATCAAAGCCACACTTGTGAACGACCGCGGAGTGCATATTTGCAAGAGCATGTATGCATGGGAGAAACTCTTCAACGGAGCAACCCCGGATACCACAGGCATCAAGGGCGACCATTTGGTGGGCGATTGCTACGTGGCCTACGCCAAACTTGAAAAAGAGCATCCCGAGGTAATCGACGATGTTCACAAGATGCTCGTGCAGTGGGAGGAGGGCAATACTCACGTACGTCAGCTGTGGGAAATGATGAACGGTTGGGTGTTCGACGGCTTCGAGCAGACATACAAGGCTCTCGGCATCACTTTCGACCGCACATATTACGAGCATGACACCTATCTGCTCGGCAAGGAACTGGTGCAGAAGGGCTTGGACATGGGCGTGCTGGTGCGCGACCCGGATGGTTCCGTATGGTGCGACCTCACCGCCGACGGACTGGACCGCAAACTCCTGCTCCGTTCGGACGGAACATCCGTATATATGACACAGGATCTCGGTACCGCCGAGCGCCGATTTGCGGAGTACGACCTGGATTCGCACGTATACGTTGTCGGTGACGAGCAGAACTATCATTTCCAGGTACTCAAGCTTGTACTGAAGAAGCTTGGTTTCGACTGGGCGGACCAGATTTTCCACCTCAGCTATGGTATGGTGGAACTTCCCGAGGGCAAGATGAAGAGCCGCGAGGGCACGGTGGTGGATGCTGACGACCTCATAGAGAAAATGTACCAGGAAGCCAAGGCTACAAGCGAAGAATCCGGCAAACTGGACGGTATCCCCGAGGATGAAAAAGAGCGCCTTTACCGCATGATAGGGCTCGGCGCACTTAAGTACTTTATACTCAAGGTGGATCCCAAGAAGAAGATGCTCTTCAACCCAAAGGAGTCCATCGACTTCAACGGCAATACAGGTCCCTTCATTCAGTACACTCACGCTCGCATCTGCAGTATTCTCCGCAAAGCCGCCGAGGCCGGTAAGAAAGCATCCGTCGGCAATGATGCGGTATTGAGTTCCAAGGAGATACGTCTGGTCAAGCTGCTTGCCTGCTACCCGCAGAAAGTCGCTGAGGCTGCCGCAGCATACTCCCCGGCACTCATCGCCAATTATGCATACGACCTGGCTAAGGAATTCAACCAGTACTATCATGAGACTCAGATACTTAAGGAGCCGGATGAGAAGCTCCTCGGTATGCGTCTCGCATTGATAGACACTCTTGCAGATACGCTCCGCAAGGCCATGGACGTGCTTGGAATCGAACTTCCGGAACGAATGTGAGCCCGGAGCAGGCATATATGTTCCCGACTTCCGCTAAGGAAGTCCAGGCGCTCGGGTGGGACTACATAGACGTCATTTTCTTCACCGGAGATGCGTTTGTGGACCATCCGAGTTTCGGTACCGCCTGCATATCCCGCTGGCTTCAGAAACAAGGATACCGTGTAGCCGTCGTGCCTCAGCCCAACTGGCGCGACGACTTGCGTGACTTTCGCAAGTTAGGGCGTCCCCGCCTGTATTTTGCTGTGAACGCCGGCGCAATGGATTCGATGGTTAACCATTACACCGCCGCCAAGCGACTTCGGCACGACGATGCCTATACCCCCGAGGGACGCGCCGGTGCCAGGCCGGACCGTGCAATAACAGTTTATTGTAAGATTCTCAAGCAACTCTGGCCGGATGTTCCTATAGTCATAGGCGGAGTCGAGGCCTCCCTTCGCCGCCTCACTCATTACGACTACTGGGACAACCGCCTCATGCCCTCCATCCTAATAGATAGCGGTGCTGATTGGCTTTGCTACGGTATGGGTGAGAAGCCAATGCTGCAGCTTACCCGCGCTATAGAAAAAGGCTGGAATCTGAAGCAGATTGAGAAACTCCCGCAAATTTCATTTTTTCGTACCGGAAGATTTGACGCTTCAACGGAAAACGGGGAACAGAGTGCGGCTAATTCATTCGTCTTACATTCTTATGAGGAGTGCTGTGCCGACAAACGGGCGTTTGCGGAGAACTTCCACCATATAGAGATATATGCCAACATGCTTCACCCGCCGGTGCTGATAGAACCGGTCGGAAACGGATACGTGCAGGTCAACCCGACCTGCGAACCCTCGACTACGGAGGAGATGGACTCCTTCTGGGACCTGCCGTTCACCAAACTCCCTCATCCCCGCTACAAAGGCAAACGTATCCCCGCCTACGATATGATCAAAGACAGCATCATTACGCACCGGGGCTGCTTCGGCGGCTGCAACTTCTGCACAATCGCCGCCCACCAAGGCAAGTTCATCCAGAGCCGCAGCGAAGAAAGCATACTCAAGGAAGTACGCAAACTTGCCGCCATGCCGGAGTTCCACGGCAATATCTCAGATGTTGGCGCACCTACGGCAAATATGTACGGAATGACCGGCATGGATCCCAAACGTTGCGAAGTCTGCAGGCGCAAATCCTGCCTTTACCCCGCACCCTGCATCAACCTGGACCGTTCCCACGAACGCCTCCTCCGCCTTTATGAGCGCATCGACTCCGTAAAAGGTGTACGTCACTCTTATATAGGAAGCGGCATACGTTACGACCTCTTCCTAGACGAAAAGGGTTTCATCGACAAAAGCTCCTGTCCCTACCTGGAAACAGTCATGCTCAAGCATACATCGGGCCGCATGAAAGTGGCCCCAGAGCACACCTCGGACAAGGTTCTGGCTTATATGGCAAAACCGACGTTCCGCCTCTTCGAGCGCCTGCGTAAAGAGTTCGACGGCATCAACCGCCGCCACGGAACACATGTGGAACTGGTGCCGTATTTTATTTCCTCGCACCCTGGATGCACGCTGAAGGACATGCAGGACCTGGCCCGCCATCCCGCCTTGAAGGGCATTTGGATGGATCAGGTGCAGGACTTTATGCCCACTCCAATGACCACCAGCTCCGTCATGTTCTACACTGGCCTGGATCCCCGTACGATGAAGCCCGTCTTTGTAGAACGTGACCCCGAGCGCAAGCGCGCCCAGAAATCGCAGTTCTTCAAGCAGCATAAATAAAGTTGTCAGGGGAGTGCTTGTACGTTTTTTCAGTTTTTTTGGTTACATTTGGGAAATTTCTGTGAGCGCTTTTGATGAGTGAACTTTGGGAAGATAGTAAATGGTATTCCTTTTTTCGCCACTGGGTAGATTGGTGTACTAAACGGAGCTTTTCCGATCTTAAGGTAGAGGGATCTTTGCCGGATGACGGCAGGGCGGTTATTATTGCGCCCAATCATTGTAATACCCTCATGGATGCCCTGGTGGTTCTTCAGAGCCGCCGTAAACCAACGGTTTTCGGCGCCCGGGCAGATATCTTCAAGAATCCTGTGGTAGCTAAGGTGCTTCATTTCCTGAGGATTGTGCCAATAGCCCGCAAGCGTGACGGCCTGCGCAGCGTGGCGCAGAATCTGGAGATAATTCCCGTTATCATGGACGTGCTGCATCACAACGTGCCTTTCTGTATTTTCCCTGAAGGAACGCACCGCCCTAAGTACTCACTGCTGCCTATTCATAAAGGAGTTGTCCGCATTGCACTTAAGAATGCTCAGGAGCAGCCCACTTGCATTGTCCCGGCCGGTCTGGATTACAGCGACTTCTTCCATTATCAGGGCACTTGCACTCTGCGTTATGGGGAGCCGATAGACGTAAACCGTTTTGTGGAGGAACACAGCGATTTGTCAAAGCCGGAGTTGTATGATGCGCTCGGCGCGGAGATGCGCAGCAGGATTTCCGAGCTGTTCCTCTATATTCCTGACGATGATAATTACGAGGCACGGCTTGCTGAATTGAGGCCTCCTAGAAAGAAGCGTTGGTGGGAGATTCCCATGGCGGTGATAGCTGCGCCGCTGTTTGTATTGTGCGCTCTGCTCTCGCTTCCGCTTTGGCTTACGGCTGAAGGTATATGTCACTTCAAGTTGAAAGACAAGGCCTTCGGCAACTCGGTACGCTTTCTTGTACGGCTTGTAGGCGAGCCCTTGTTCTTCGTGATCTGGGCGCTAGTGGCCTTTCTTCTGCTTACGCCGCTTGCAGCTGCAGGAGTGCTGTTGCTGTATTTATTCGCATATTCTTTCTTTTACGATTGGCTGAACCTGGTGCGCTTTGACTAACGTGCCTTCGGAACACCTGTACTTAATACGTAAGCCCATACAGAGTCCAGTTGAGTTTTGCATAAACCGGTTTGGAAAAATCACGCCGGTTATCTATCTTTGCACACGGAATTGAGGTATGGTGTAATGGTAGCACTACAGATTTTGGTTCTGTCTGCCCAGGTTCGAATCCTGGTACCTCAACAGAAATAGCAGCCCTGCGGCTGCTATTTCTGTTGAGATACGCCACCAGGCTGATAATAAAATTATCTTTTCGTTTTGAAAAACTCGGCCACCAGCTGGCCACAGGGCCCTTCAAGAACTCCGGAAAGCACTTCCGTCTTTGGGTGCAGCAGGGAAGGGGAGTAGAGCGAAAAGCCACGTTTTGGATCCCGGGCGCCGTAAACTATGCGCCCCACCTGAGCCCAGCATAGAGCCGCTGCACACATGGGGCAGGGCTCAACGGTCACGTACAGGCAGCAGTCGTTGAGATACTTGCCTCCGAGGGCTTCGGTCGCCGCTGTGAGAGCTATCATCTCTGCGTGGGCTGTAGGGTCGTGCAAACGCTCGGTCATATTGTGCCCCCGGGCGATAACCCTGCCTCTTGCCGTCACGACGGCTCCGATGGGTACCTCCCCCTCTGCCCGGGCAGCCTCTGCCTCCCGTAGAGCCTCGCGCATAAATATTTCGTCACTTGAAACCATAACTTTCAAATGTAGCCAATTAGTTTGAAACTTTCAAAAAAAGTCTCATATTTGTGTTTCAATATGAAACTTTTTCTCATAGACGGCCACGCGCTGGTTTTCAAGATGTACTATGCCTTCCTGGGGCGCCCCATGGTGAATTCCAAGGGACTGGATACATCCATACTTTTCGGCTTTACAAAGTATCTGCTTGAGCTTATAGACAGAGAAAAGCCTAGCCATATAGCGGTAAGTTTCGACCCCCCCGGAGGCACTTTCCGCAACGAATTGTACCCGGAGTACAAGGCTAACCGCAGTGAAACTCCTCAGCTGGTTATAGATGCCCTGGAGCCGCTGACGGCAATAGTCAGGTCCCTGGACATCCCGGTGCTTATGATCCGCGGCTTCGAGGCGGACGACGTGATTGGGTCGATGGCCAGGAGAAGCGAAGCGGAAGGCTTTGATGTGTATATGGTCACGCCCGACAAAGACTACGGGCAGCTGGTTACTCCCCGTGTGCTTCAATACAGGCCTGGAAAGTCCGGGACCGACAATGAGATACTCGGCCCCAAGGAGATATGTGAGAAGTGGGGGATTGATCGCACGGAGCAGGTCATAGATGTTCTGACTATATGCGGAGATGCTTCCGACAACGTGCCCGGCGTGCAGGGAGTAGGCCCGGTGGGTGCATCAAAACTGCTGGGAAAATACGGTTCGGTGGATGGAATCTATGAACACCTTGGAGAACTTACTGCACGCCAGCAGGAACTCTTCCGTGCCGCATCGGACCATATCGCCCTTTCCCGTGAGCTGGTGACCATCAAGACGGATATTCCTCTGGAAACCACTGCGGAGGATATGGTTCTGGATATTGCCTGGACGCCGGAAGTGGAGGCGTTGTTCAAGTTGTATGAGTTCCCGTCCCTGATAAGGCTGGTTAGAAAGATAGCTTCAGAATATTCCGCCGACGCTTCGCATCGCAGGACAGGGGTATCCCTTCCACTCACGGCTGCGTGGGCGCATACGGTTCCGCCACCCCTGTCCTGTCTGTACTGCGAGCCAGCTGCAATCACCGACTCCCGCATAGCCGTAAATCTTGTCGAAGACACACTCTATGTGGCAGATAGTCACGGCGTTGCCCAAGGTTCGCCGGAACTGTTCAGAGAACTTCTGGCCAACCCGTCGGTTACCAAGGTGGGCATAGCCCTTAAGCCTCAGATGAATGCCCTCAGCCTGCTCGGCATAGAACTTAAGGGCCCTCTTGAAGACATAGAACTTCTTCATTACCTGCTCAATCCGGAGAGCAGTCACAAGCTGGAGCCTCTCGCATCGGTATTTCTCGGGGTGGAACTTGAAGCCGACGACGCTCAGGCACAGGGCTCCCTGTTCGACGAGTCTCCGGGACCAGACCGCAACATGCAGGCGGCAGTAATGTTGCCGCTAGCAGATGCCATGAAGGCAGAAATGGACCGTACCGATCCCAGTCTTCGAAAGCTCTACGAAAGCATAGAGGAGCCCCTTATCAAAGTGCTCAGCCGTATGGAACTCATAGGCGTAAAAGTGGACTTGGAGGCCTTGCGCGCTTATTCCGACGGCTTGAGAATCCGGGTAGCCGCCCTTGAGGAAGAAATACGGCAGATGGCGGAAGATCCGGAGTTGAACATCAATTCTCCCAAGCAGGTGGGCGAGCTCCTGTTCGACAAAATGAAACTCGACCCTGCTGCAAAGAGGCCCCGCAAGGGCAACTGGCCGACTGATGAAAAGACGCTGCAGGAACTTTCAGACCGCAGTCCCATTATCAATAAAATCCTCGATTACCGTGGCCTCCGCAAGTTGCTCGGAACCTATATCGAGCCCTTCCCCTCTTACGTCAGCCAACGCGACGGTAGAGTACATACCACTTTCAATCAGGCACTTACTGCAACCGGACGGCTCTCTAGTTCCAACCCTAACCTGCAGAATATCCCCATACGCACCGAGCAAGGGCGGGAGATACGCCGTGCATTTGTACCGCAGTCGGAGGACTCCGTGATAATGAGCGCCGACTATTCCCAGATAGAGCTGCGTATCATGGCACACCTGAGCGGTGATTCGCACCTCCAGGAGGCCTTTAGAAATGGTACCGATGTTCATGCTGCAACCGCGTCCAAGATATTCCGCATCCCGGTTGAAGAGGTGAGTTCCGACCAGCGGCGTATAGCCAAGACTGCCAATTTCGGCATTATGTATGGCATCTCCGCCTTTGGCCTCAGTCAGAATCTGGGATGTTCTCGCGCAGAAGCCAAGAAACTGATAGATGACTACTTTGGATCTTTCCCCAGCATACGGGCCTGGATAGACGTAACGCTCGCGGACGCTCGTGCCCGTGGGTATGTGGAGACGCTTATGGGCCGCCGCCGCTACGTGCCGGATGTAAACAGCTCCAATGCTACCGTACGTGCTTTTGCCGAACGTAATGCCGTCAACGCTCCCATCCAGGGTACTAGTGCAGACATAATCAAACTGGCGATGGTGGCGGTGGAGCGGAGGCTGAAGGCAGAAGGTCTCAAGTCCCGCATGGTGCTGCAGATTCACGACGAACTCCTGCTGGAAGTCCCTGCCGTGGAGACAGACAAGGTGAGCAGTTTGCTTGTAGAGGAGATGCAGGGCGTCATACAACTTAATGTTCCACTGACCGTTGAATGTAATTATGGCTCAAATTGGCTCGAAGCCCATTGATGAACTCGTGCGTCGTGCAATAATCGGCGACGGAACAGCGTTCACGGCCTTATGGGACGCGAACATCAGTTCCATTCGCGCCTACCTGCGGAAGACAATGAAGGGGCTTGACCACTTTTATGTAGAGGATGTCTGCTCCAAAACTTTCGAGAAAGCTTTCCGGCAGATACGCAGCTTCGACCCTTCCCTGGGCCGCTTCGAAGTGTGGCTCAAGCGTATAGCCCACAATACAGCCCTGGATGTCATAGATCAGGAAACGCGCCGGCAACGGGGCTATGTATCCATAGACGACGAATCACGCACGCTGAATGTTGCTTATACAATAGGTGACGGGGAAGCCGATGCTCTTGAGGGCATAATCAAAACCGAAACCCGCGAAGAAACCGAGCAGCTGGTGGAAGGCCTTCCCGAGATATACCGCGACATCGCGCACAAACGCCTCATTGAAGGTATGCAATACAAGGAGATAGCTGAGGAAACGGGCCTGGAGCTCAATACAGTCCGTACCAGGATACGCCGTGCAAAGCAGATGCTGGACAAAATGAAGGATGCCGAATGAGAAGTACTGAGACTGATTTCGCTCCCGCACTGGAGCTTTACCGCGAATGGAACGCCCGTATCAACGTGGTTTCACGCAAGGACATAGACAACTTGTATGAGCATCATGTCCTGCATTCACTTGCGATTGCCCGCTATCTCGAACTGCATTATCCGGCCGGAGTGATGGACGGAGCCTCCGTGCTCGACCTTGGTACCGGAGGAGGTTTTCCTGGAATCCCGCTTGCCGTGGAGTACCCTGAAGCGCATTTTACTCTCTGCGATTCTGTAGGAAAGAAACTGACTGTCGCCTCTGCGGTGGCTGAAGGACTTGGCTTGAATAACGTAGAATGCGTGAATGCCAGGGTGGAAACTCTGCCTGGTACTTTCGACTGGGTAGTGACCAGGGCGGTTGCTGCCCTGGACAAGTTGTACCCATGGGTATCAGGTCGTTTCCGCCGCAGCATAATATGCCTTAAAGGGGGAGACGTTCTTTCGGAAATAGCCGAACTGGGGCGTAAATGCGGTGTCGGACCGGGCCGTGTACGCATCTGGAGTATAGAAGATTGGCTGAAAGACGAATATTTCAAAGAAAAATTTGTAATTGAAGTCGGAAAATCTTACCTTTGCCCTCCCAAATCTGAATAATTAAAATAATTAGATAATGAAACGTACATATCAACCCTCAAACCGCAAGAGAGTCAACAAGCACGGATTTCGTGAGCGCATGAGCACTCCCAACGGCCGTCGCGTCCTTGCTGCACGCCGCCGTCACGGCAGGAAGAAACTCACTGTTTCTTCGGAAGACAGGTTCTAGTCGATTCTGACTTGAACGAATAAGCCGAACCCGGAAGCGGGCTCGGCTTATTCGTTATACTATCCCTGAGAAGCGTTCCGGACGCTTTACAAGTATCTTGAGCCCCAGCATTGCCGGTTTGTTCAACATATACGGAGGCCGGCAGACGGTTTGGATCAGGCGGGCTTTGGGTATCCACTTGTCCCATTCTCTGACGGGAAGGCCAGATACGGTGTGAATCAGTTTGATGCGCTTGTTCAGGTGCCGTCCCCATCCACGGGCTTGAAGGTCTTCATCCAAGTTCTTCCGATCGTTGTCGGAAAGATTGGCGCAGCCAAAATGGAAAAGATACAAATCCTTGACAATACAGTAATTGCCTCTCTTGGTGCGGTGGAATCCACTGCCCCAAGGAACAGGTTTGCACAACACCGTAGTCTTTGTATAGCGGGAAGAAAGATAGACGAAGGAACGCTGCTCAAGCATACCCTTGCTGTGGTCCAGCGGTTTTTCGCAATTCAAGTTATGTATCACGTCGCACCCCAGTCCTGAGAAAGAAATGCGTCCCTTTGTGTCCAGACCAGACAAAAACTCCTGCAGGCTTACACCCAGAGCGGGATCGACAATGAGAAATTCGTCCACGTCTGTCCCGATCACCATGTCGTAACGGTCGAAGAGCTTGGCTGTCCTGGCTGATATGATGGCGATACGCCCTTTGTCGGCATCACGTACAGGACCTTCGGTACGGGGTATGAGCTCCGTATTGCAACCATCAGTAAATAAAGGAATTATCTGATCTGTACCATCAAAAAGAATGTACAGGTTCTCTTTCCCTATGCGGCTTCCATAGTACTGGACCCATCTGCTCAGGAAGAAATCGCCGTTCCTTACCATAGTAATTGCTGCAATCCGCTTCATTTTTCGTATTTTTTGCAAGATAAAACTATTAGCTTGTAATTCCAAATTACCACTATTATTACTATCTTTGCAGGATATGAATTTCCTGGGCTTTCTTGTCAAGAGGCGTAATGTCCTGCTGGCCGTGATGACGGCGATGGCGGTGGCATGCGCCGTATTGATACCCAAGGTGGATGTCATCATGGAGATATCTTTCTTCCTCCCTGATAATTCTCCCATCAAGAAAGGCCTGGATAAGATGGAGGTGGATTTCCCCGGCATGAGCGGCCAGTTGAACATGCTGAGCATAATGCTGGACAACGTTGCAGACAGGGAAGCGGAAGAGAAAGTGCTTACGGACCTTACAGGAGGTCTGATATGTATGTCCGTGAAGTCCAACGGTCCGCATACGCTTTACCAGTTCCTGCTTACCCAGGATTGTGATTATGAGGCAGTCCGGCAAGATATAAGGCAGCATTACGGTGGTGATGTGGTGGTCGAGGTAGATGTCGACAAGAATATGCCGGACAACCTGATACCTATGATAATGTCGGGAGTGGTCCTGATATTCATAGTGTTGTTGTTGATGTGCTCCTCTGTGGTTGAGGTTATCCTCTTCCTGTTAGCAACATTGTTGGCTGTCTCCATAAATATGGGCAGCAACATATTGCTGGGCAGGGTATCTTACCTGACCTTCACCATGGCTGCGGTGCTCCAGATGATTCTTTCGATGGATTATTCCATCATTATCATGAACCGCTACCGCCAGGAAAAGAAGAACTATCCAGGAGACAATCCCAAAGCAATGGAGGTGGCTTTGAAGCGTGCGGCTCCCCCTGTGCTCAGCAGTGCGATGACCACCATAGTCAGCCTTCTGATGCTTATGTTCATGCGCCTCAAGATTGGTGTAGATATGGGCGTGGTGCTGTCCAAGGGAGTGCTCCTCAGCATGATTTGTAATTTCACCGTCCTGCCGTCGCTTATTTTGTTGTTCGATAAGGCAATCGTTAAGACGGAAAAGAAGATAAAGGACATTTCTACCCGTAAACTTGCCCGTTTTGAGGTGCGCTGGAGAGCAGCGCTCACAGTACTCTTTGTGGGTATCTTTGCTGCGGCGTTTATTCTACAGAAGCGTACTGAGATAGCGTTCTCCGCTATTTGGGAAACCCAGATTGCTAAATATTTCCCTCAGCAGAATCCCATGATTCTGATGTACGAAACAGAAGAGGAGGATGAAGTCCCTGCTATACTGGACACTTTGAGTCGTGATCCGCTGGTAGCGAACTGCCTGAGCTATCCCGGGCTTGTCAAGAGAGGTTATACGGTATCTGAGATGACGGAGCAGCTAGCTTCCGTATCGCCTATGATTACTGAAGACCTGCTGCGGGCCATTTACTACAGCTATTTCTTCCAGGAGCGCACAGAGAAGCTGAGCCTGAACCAGTTGCAGGATATGGAGCAAGAACTTTCCCGCCAGGGTCTGGTGCCGGAAGAGTTCGATATGAAGTCCATCATCGCCAAGTTCCAGCCTGCGCCTGCCCCTAAGCGAAAGCCTGTAAAGCCAAAGTCCGAGGAACTGCCGGTTCCCGATACATCTGCGGTGTTATCTTCTTTAGACAGCAATGCCGTTGCCGTTGTGCAGGATAGCTTGAGTATGATTGCGGACAGCACGTATCTGGCCAGGGCGGACAGTACTACGGTACGCGTTTCCGATGAAGTTTCCGAAGCGTCCGCCGGAACCTCCCAGATGGAAGGTAAGCCGAACATTCCGGACAAGATTACCTATGAAATGGCTACGGAGCAGCTGACTGCCAGACAGGTATCCAAACGTTATGGAATAGAGCGTTCATACGTACATACACTGTATCGTTTGGCCGGACGTACCCGCAAACCGGCAACTATGTCTCCTCATGAGATATTCACCTTTGTGAACAACAGACTGCTCAAAGACAAACGTTACTCCGGCTTCCTGACCCAGGAGCAGACCCAAATGTTCAAGAGCTTGTATCATCAGGTTGATTCCGCATTTCTTGCAGGTCCTGCGCCTGTGGAGGATCTGCTGGCTGAGGCGGAGCCCATGGTAGACATTTCCGATACTTTGGCAGTTGTTCCCGTCGCTGACAGCCTGATGACTGTACAGGCTGCAGACAGCACTGCCGTGGCCATAGCTGACACCAAGGCTCCCATAGCTGGGGAGAGCGCTCCTGAAGACGATGAGGAAGACGAAGTGATTGTTCTTACTCCTCTGGAGCGCCTGGCGGAGATGTCCTTCTCCGGCCGCAAATATGACTCCAGGACGGTGCGCCGTGCACTCGTGGCCGCTGGAATCAACGTAAGCCAGGACGAGATGGACTTGCTGTACATCTATACTGCCAGCCGCAATTGGAACAGCGGCGATAAACGTATGAGCGTCAGTGACCTGATTAATTATGTGGACTCTACCATCGTGCAGCATCCCATGTTCGCCGGTTTCTTTGACGAGGACTCGAAGCAGAAGATTTCGGATGCCAAGGACCAGCTTGGCATGGCTGCCACCACTTTACGCACGGATAAGCACTCCATTGCGGCGATCATTACTGATTACGAATATGAATCGCCACGGACTTTCGCCTTCCTGGATCGCCTTCAGAAGCTTTCCGACAGGTCTCTTAAAAAAGAGCACATTATCATATCCGAATCCGCTATGTATAAGGAAATCAAGGAGGGATTTCCTCGGGAAATGCTGCTGCTGACTTTATTGACAGTTGCTGCCATCTTCTTGATAGTGGCGTTGACTTTCCGTTCTTTGATTATTCCTCTGATGCTGGTGCTGGCCGTCATGTCCGGAGTATATGTAAACGTGTTTGTGAGCGGTCTCGGCGGCAATACCATGTATTTCGTGTCTTACCTGATTGTCCAGAGTATCCTGATGGGAGCTACCATAGATTATTGTATTCTCTTTATGAGTTACTATCGTGAGAGCCGTATGAGGACAGGTGTGCCGGGAGCAATCAGCGCTTCCTACAAGGGAGCCAGTCATTCGATACTTACCTCCGGATTGATTCTGACGCTGGCGCCTATAGCAATGAGCCTGTTCATAGACGACAAACTCGTTGCAAACATACTTAAGTGCCTGGCTTCCGGGGCGTTATCGGCTGTTTTGATAATCTTCCTTGTCCTGCCCGGTGCCATTGCCTTGTGCGACTTTATGGTTGCGCCCAAAGGGGCAGTAAAAAGTTTTGGAAATAAATAAAACTTGGACTATCTTTGCAATCCCTTAGGGAGTTTAGCTCAGCTGGTTTAGAGCACCTGCCTTACAAGCAGGGGGTCAGTGGTTCGAGTCCACTAATTCCCACAAAAGAGGTCGACATAAGAGTGTCGGCCTCTTTTTTTGCGCCCGGTGTCCAAAGTAGTTACGGGGAATGAACGCGGAAGTTGCGTGGGAATGGTAGTTGTTCCGACAGGAAGAGCTCCAGCAATCGCTGTTAAAGGAGGCGCTTGCGCCGACGGAAGGGGGGGGCGGCGTAAGCCGTTCGGGGGAATCCATTCCCCCGTCCCCTGGGGGTGCAGGGGGATGGTAGTCGTTCCGACAGGAAGAGCTCCAGCAATCGCTGGAGCTCTTCCTGTCGGGATGATCCGACTCGAACGGACGACCCCCACGTCCCGAACGTGGTGCGCTAGCCAACTGCGCTACATCCCGTTGCCGAAAAATAAGACGCGTCGGGAACGCGTCTCAGTGAAAATCTATGAAAGCTTGTTGATATAAACCTGGATACCGCTCTTGAGATTGGAAGCTTTGTTCTTGTGAATAACTCCTATCTTCGCAAGCTTGTCAATCATTGCATAAACCTTGGGAGCATTCTTCTCGGCCTCGGCCTTGTCTGTGGTGTTGCGGATATCGCGGATAGCATTACGTGTTGTGCGTGCATAATACCTGTTATGCAGGCGGTGCCTCTCGCTCTGGCGGTCGGCTTTTTTTGCTGAAGCTGTATTTGCCATTGTTTTATTTTTTAATATTTGGTAGTGGGTAGGAGAATCGAACTCCTATTGCAAGAATGAAAATCTTGAGTACTAGCCGTTATACGAACCCACCAATTGACTCACCCGACCCGACTTTACGTAATTGGGACTGCAAAGGTATGTATTTATTTCGATTTCGCCAAAAAAAATATTAATTTAGCGCCATGACTTTTTTGATTATTCTCGCAGTGTTGTGTGCTGTTGCCGGATTGGCCGGCAGTGTGCTTCCTGGTCTTCCCGGTCCTCCTCTGAGCTGGCTGGGTATGCTTTTCGTTTATTTTGCAGACAAAACGGGGGACAGTACCGACCCTATGAGTGTCACGATTCTGCTGGTATGGCTTGGAATAACCGTGCTGGTGTCTGTTCTGGATTATGTTATTCCTTCAGGGGTAACCCGTTTGGCCGGAGGTCATAAGGCAGCATCTACGGGTGCGATGCTGGGGCTGCTGGCAGGATTGTTTTTTACTCCTGTAGGAGTTGTCATGGGTGCTCTTATAGGCGCTTTCCTTGGGGAACTCCTTGTGAACGATAAGGGCGTCTGGGCTGCATTCAAAGCCGGAGCCGGAGCCTTTCTGGGCTTTCTTCTGGGCACCGGGCTCAAACTTGTCTGTTCAGGCATAATGGCCTGGCTGATATTTAAGCACGCCTTTATTCAGTAACGCTTAATCGGTCAACAGGAACTCTCCGAAATACTCCGGGCAGTGGAAGTCCGGAGTTGGAGTACTTATCGGAGCCCAGCTTAGGAAGTGCGGGTGCGCGGTCTTGTCGCCGCACTTGTAAATGTTGCCCCTTAGAGTAGATGGCAGATTGTCCGGATCCAGGCCCATGAGCTCAAAGGGAATCATCAAGATAACCCTCCAGGACCATATGCCGCCGGCAAATTCCTTAGGCCCTTCGATTTCCGACATTCGCACTAGGCTTTTAAATTCTTCTGCAGAAAGCGAGACACGGTCTGCGCGTCCTGTGCCACGGGCGGCGGTCATCTTGCCGGCCGCATTGACCTCAAAGTTGCAGTAACGCTCGTCACCGGGGACCTGGATAAAGATTTCGCAGCAGCTGTCTTCCCAGGAGCAGCCTCCGTCTTCCAGATTCTGTACCCGGAGATCCAGACCGCTCACGCGGAAATCTACCACCAATGTATCTTCTGTCCTGGCAATACGTCCGTTACAGAAGGGGGAGTAGGGAAATGCGGCGGGCCAGTTGCATTCATCTACGCAGAAGCGTGCACCTTCGAGTTCCAGGGCGGTGTCCAGGTCGTTGGACTCCAAACTACGGAGCAGGGGAATACGTAAAGATTTCATATCATTCGTGGGTTTCCATGCGCTTTTCTGCGAGTGCCTCATACTTTGTGCCGGGGCGACCGTAATTGGCATAAGGATGGATGCTGATCCCTCCTCGTGGCAGGAAGAAGCCGGTGACTTCTATGTACTTGGGCTTCATCAGGGTAATGAGGTCCTTCATTATCATGTTTACGCAGTCTTCATGGAAGGCTCCGTGGTTTCGGAAGCTGAAGAGATATAGTTTCAGGCTCTTGCTCTCTACCATCCGCTTGTCGGGAATGTAGCTGATACGTATTTCTGCAAAATCCGGTTGACCGGTAATGGGGCATACGGACGTGAACTCGGGGCAGTTAAAGCGCACCCAATAGTCATTCTCCGGATGCTGGTTGTCGAATGCCTCCAGGATTTCTGGGGAATAGTCCTGATTGTATGCTGTCTCGCGGCCCAGTACTTTCAGGCCTTCGTCTTTACGTGACTTCATTATACGTCTCTGAGTTTAAAGGGGTTGTACGATATGCCTTTGTCGAAGGTATCTACTCCTTCGTAGGCCTTTACTTTGCGGACCACCAGCGAGGTAATCGGAAGTATGATTATTTCATAGATTACTTTGAAACTGACCTGAGCCAGCATCATGCACGCCAGGGTTTTCAGGGAGGTGCCGATGAAGGCTATGGGTATGAATATCATTGAGTCAGCCAGCTCGCCGGCAAGTGATGAGAGTATGGCCCGGACTCCGAATCTCCGCCCCTCGTCGGCCACTTTCATCTTGCTGACTATCATGGCATTTATGTTCGATCCGACCAGGAAGGCGAGCAGCGATGCAAAAGCCACCCTGGGAGCCATGCTGAACATATAGTCGAAGTGTGGCGCGCCGTCCCAGAACTCTGCTCCGGGGAGCCATGCCACCAGCTGTCCTGCTATCACCACGAAGAAGTTCATGGCGAAGGCCATCCAGATGACCAGGCGGGACTTCCTGTAGCCCCAGACTTCGCAGAGGCAGTCGTTGATAATATAGGAAATGGGGAAAAACAAAACCGCTCCAGGCAGGTTGATGCCCCAGAACGATACGATTTTGGTTGCGAAAATATTTGATGCGATGAGGCAGACAACGAACAGTACTGCCATCAGCAGGAAGGTAGTGGAATATTTTGCTTTCATTTTGCAGTTTTTATAGTGGTGCCTGTTACACTTGACGGCAATACCGTCGCGGCGCAAAGGTACTCAAAAAACAGCAAAAAGCAAGAAAAAGACTACAAGGAGCTCACAATCGCTTCATGAAGCCGGGGGAAACGTGCCGCCAGAGATACCGGGCGACCTCCTTCCAGGAAGCAATGGGTGCTAGTAGCCGTACAGACGGTCTTGCCGCTTACCCGCATGTCGTAGGAGAAACTGAGCTTGAGTTCCGTCATCTCGGAAACCTTGACCTCAATCTCAATTGAATCTTTGAAGGTGGTAGTGCGCTTGAAGCTGCAGCTCAGCGCTACCACCGGGGAAACTATACCTTCGGCTTCCATGCGCTCGTAGCCGTATCCAAGACGGTCCATCCACCAGATGCGCGCTTCTTCCATGAATCGCATATAATTGGAATGATGTGTAACGCCCATCTTGTCGCACTCGTAGTACTTGACTTCGTGGACGTATCGTCCGATGCTTTCCATTAATTATCGAGTTTAATCTGTCTGGCTGTTTCTTTGCCGTTTTTGCGATGTTCCTTGTTCCAGAGGCCGTAAATCTCGCTTACGTTGCCGGCAGTTATGAAGGCCTGGATATTCCGGGTACGGATGAAGTTCATCACTTTCGCGAATTCGTCCTGGGTAAGCAGGGCTTGTACCTCTATGTTCACCTCTCCACTGAAGCCTCCCTTAACCTCGTACATGCTGCAACCCCTGTGCAGTTTATCTATGATGAACTCACGGATAAGCTCATGGTCCTTGGCGATGATGCACACTCTCTTACGCTTGTTGAGGCTTGCGGTAAAGTGATCCAGCGCAAGCCCGTTGAGCCACGTGCCCACAAGTCCCGTTACCACCAGCCGGAAAGGGTTGATGGCAAAGGCCGTGCAACAGATGACGGCACCTGCTACGGTCACTGAAACGCCTATATCCAGGTGCAGATATTTGTTGACTATCTTGGCAAGTATGTCGAGGCCTCCTGTAGAAGCGTTGATCCTGAATAGGATGGTTTGGGATATGCTTACAAGGAGGACGAAACAGATAAGGTCGAGGAGAGGGTCTCCCATCACAGAGGTCATTCCCGGTTCCATGAGCCTCTGATAGGGGCATATCTTTTCCCAGAGCTCCAGCAGAGGACCAAGAATGAGTGCCGTGTAAACGGTTTTTGCACCGAACTCCTTGCCTATCAGCATCCATGCAAGCAGCAGAAGAACAGCATTGATGACGGTTACGACCACCGAGACCTTTATCGTAATGCCGGCCATGCCGAAGAGATTGGAGATTACTATAGACAAACCGGTTATGGAACCGAGTACAAGCTTGCCGGGTATCATGAAGTAGTAAACCGCTCCTGCAGCTATCATCATACCGGCAGTCATGATAAACAGTTCCTTCCAGAATTTAAATGTACCGAGGTACTTAAGTATGCTATTCATTTCAGTGTCTGGTTAGCGATTCCAAATATAAGCATTTTATTGTTATATTTGACGGAAGAATGGTCTATCTGAACACTCACATAGATGAACTTGACCCGGAGGTCGCCCTTGCGGAAGTCAGCCTCCAGCGGCGCGAGGCAGCGCTGCGTTATGTGCGGGAGCAGGACCGCCGGCAGTCGCTTGCCGCATACCTGCTGCTGATGCAGGCGCTGGAGCAGGAATACGGAATAAAGGATGCGCCGGAATTCGAATTCGGGCCACACGGAAAGCCTTGGATGCCAGCATATCCACAGATACATTTCAATCTCAGCCATTGCCCGGAAGCAGTTCTGTGCGTAGTCAGTGATTCACCTGTCGGCTGTGATGTGGAGGCCGTGGCTCCGTCCCTGGACGAGGACCTGTGCCGCCGTGTCTGCTGCGAAGAAGAAATGGCCGATATCCTGTCGGATCCTCACCCTGCTCTAGCATTTACACGTCTTTGGACACGGAAAGAAGCATACTTGAAATATACAGGAGAGGGATTATATGACGGACTTGGCCAATTACTGCTCTCACCTGGGGTAAAAGCAGTATCTTTCCAAAGTGTTGTGGCTCCGGACAGCAGCTGGGTATATACTGTCTGCCGGCCTACTCGAACTCGAAAATGTCTATAAAGCCGGTGAGCCTGAAGACGTTCTTGATATCGTCATTTACATTCTTCAGGACCACGCGGCTACCGCTGGCTTTGGCACCTTTCAGGATGCTGAGCAGGATGCGGAGGCCGCTGGATGCAATGTACTCCAGGTCGGTACAGTCTATGAGTATGTCCTTGCCGCCGGCGTCGTAAAGCGGCTTGAGAACCTGCTCCGCGTCAATGGCGGCAACAGTGTCCATTTCTCCTTTCAGTGTGGCAACATACTTGCCGTCACGCTCTTCGATTGTTGTATTCATTTTTTTACTTAGTTGTATCATTCAAAGAAGCCGAAAGCGGCTATCTGTTTAAACATCTGAACGATATAATCAGCTGAGGTATCGCTCCAGCGGAAACCGAGACGATGAAGGACGGAGCATGTGAAGCGGTTGTCCCGCAATATTGTCAGGGCCTTCTGTCCATGAGCCATATCCTGGTACGCAAGAATCGCAGAAAGTATCTTTGCCTTCTCCGTATCCTGGCTGGCGATCGCAATGGCCTGCTGGAATTCGTCCATTTCGACAAATCGCATGTTGGTACCCACTTTCTCCATCAGCATCAGTACGTCGCCCAACAGCTCCGTATGGTTGTTGAATGGCTGGAACACAGTGCATTCCTTCGGAGTGGAGGCAAGCATGACCACGGCCTTAGCAGTTTCGTCGATAGGGGACATTTCCGTGGCCTCGTCGTAGCTGTCGTATGGGCAGCAACCGAGAGTGTGGAACACCTTGAGGCGTCCCATGTAGCTGTTGCTGTTGAAGTTGGCCTGGAATTCGCCGTCCGAGCTGCGAGGAGCCAGATTTCCGACGCGCATCACCTTGGCGCTGAGTCCGTGGTGTGCTACAGCATCCAGAACGATACGCTCGGCGAGGAACTTGGAGTGGATGTAACGGTTGTCAAGGAATTGGCCGAACCAAAGCTTGTGCTCATCCAGCATAGGTACCTGGCTGCCGTCACCGCGGTCTATCCATACTTCACCAACCGAGGTGGTGGATATATGTACCAGCCTTGCCCCTGTCTTGAGACAGAATTCCACGCAGCGGCGGGCTCCTCCGATATTCACGTCCTCGATGTCCGTTCCCTTGGAGAAGTGCTTCACATTTGCGGCACAGTTGAATACGGTGTCTATGGCGGGGAGACCCTCAGGGAGTGCCTTGACAATATCTTCAGTCACGTCGCCGTTGACTACTAAGAGCCTGTTGCCGAAAAGCGGAGCGAAAGATTGCTCAAAGTAATAGAACAGCAGGTTCTTGAGCCTGTGTTCAGCCGACAGCCGGTCTTTGCCGCGTACCAGGCAGATAATGGCAGGGGCGTCGGATTTTATGAGTTCGCGTAGCACGTGTATCCCCAGGAAGCCGGTGGCGCCGGTAAGCATGACGTTTCCTAGCTTTTGGCGATCGCCCTTCAGGAACATATTCATATTGTTGTGCTGGAGGATGGCGTCTATTCCGCTGTAGTCGAAGCCTTCTATCTCGGCATCTGTCTCGCTGGAAGCAGTGTCGTCGCTAACGAACTGGGCCAGCAGGCGTGGAGTGGGATGGTCGAATACGTCACCGTATGCCACATGGTGGCCGGCTTTATCAGACTCTATGACCACCTTTGTTACCATCAGCGAAGTGCCTCCCAGTTCGAAGAAATTATCAGTGGCACCCACCTTGTCCATATTCAGAATTCCGGCGAAAATGTCGCAGAAGAGTTTCTCTATCTCGTTCGAGGGAGCTACGTAATCACGGTTTTCGGCCTGGATCTGCGGAGCCGGAAGGGCACGGCGGTTAACCTTCTGGTTCTGGTTCAGCGGTATGACGTCAATCTGCATTGTCGCTGCGGGAACCATGTAGGAAGGCTTTCTCTCCTTGATGAAGGCGTTCAACGCCTGGATGTCAATTTTGTCGTCGCTTACGATATATGCGGCAATATACTTACCTCCGTTGGGATAATCGAAAGCCTGGACCGTGGCATCCTTGATGCCGGGGAATTCCCTTATTACGGCCTCTACTTCCTTAAGCTCTATGCGGAAGCCGCGTATCTTGACCTGACCGTCCTGACGTCCTACGAACTGCACGTTACCGTCCGACAGATAGCGTACTACGTCGCCGGTGCGGTAGCAGCGCATGCCATTCCATTGTATATATGTTTCCGCCGTCTTCTCCGGAAGATTGAGGTAACCGCGGCTTACCTGCGGGCCGGTAACAAGCATTTCTCCCACGGCGCCGAGAGGCAGGCGGTTCATGTCCTTATCGACGATGAAAAGCTGCAGGTTGTCCAGAGGCTTGCCGATTGGAGCGTTCTGCTGGAATTCCGTCATCGGGTAAGTGGTAGTGAAGATTGTACATTCCGTAGGGCCGTAGCCGTTGTGCATCTGATAATTCTTGGGAGGATCCAGCGGCAGCACCTTCTCACCTCCCACGCTGAGATGCTTCAGCGAGTGATTCTCGCAGTTGATTGCAAATTGGCAGCCCACCTGGGTGGTCATGAAAGAATGGGTAACTCCTTCGGTATCAAAGTATCTGTTGAGGTCCGGAAGGTTGAGGCGAATGTCGTCGCCCACTATCACAACCGCGGCACCTGTGGTTAGGGCGGGGTACATGTCCATCATGCAGGCGTCGAAGCCGTAGGATGCATAAGCGGCTACTTTGTCTCCGGCCTTCAGGTCGTAATAACGCCTGTACCAGCTGCAGAAGGCCACCAGGTTGCGATGCTCCAGCTGGCAGCCTTTCGGCTTGCCGGTAGAGCCGGAGGTATAAAGCAGGATGAAGAGGTCTTCGGGGCGAGGGGATTTCTCAAACACACCTTCGGCTCCGCTCGAAATGACAGAGGGGTTATCTCGGCCGTCCGTATTTTTATCATTTCGACCGAGTGCAGCAAGCTGAGAAACCTCAAGGTCCTTAGTCAGCAGCACCGGTCCCTTATACTCGGCCACCTTCTCCAGCAGGTCTTCCTGGGCAATGAGCAGCTTGGCATCTGCATCCTGCATCATATAGCTCAGGCGTTCCGAGGGGTAGCTCGGATCTAGCGGCTGGTATGCGCATCCGGCCTTGAGGGCTCCCAGGGAGGCAAGAACCATCCATTCGCTGCGGCCGATTAGAATGGAGACGACTGTCTCGGGTAGTGGAGAAATCTCATTCAGGATCCGTGCGGCAATGGCGTCCGTACGTTCATCCACTTCCTTATATGTCAGGCGTACATCGTGATAGACAACAGCCAGATTATCCGGTGTTTTGACGGCCTGCTCGCGGAATAGGGAAACTATGGTCTGACTGGCGTCATATTCTGCATGTGTGTTGTTGAAGGTGTCCAGCAGTTTCTTGTCGGCGCTGTCCATCAGGGAGACGCTGCGAATCGGGGCGTCGGACCTGGCTGCAAAGGCGCTCACGGCATTGCAGACGCTCCGGGACAAGCTCTTCATAAGGGATTCGCTGTACCATCCGTTGTCATATTCAATGGCCACGGACGGTACGGCATCGATTTCGGTTATATAGAAGGCTATCTTGAACTTGGGAACATCCAGTTCCATAGTTTCGTCAGCAAGAACCTGCTTTCCGCCAGCCCGATAATCGCTCAGCACGCCTATCTGGTAGGCGAACATTATATCCGCCTTCAGTCCATAGTCGGCAGCGATTCGTGCGAAAGGATAATTCTCGTGGGATAGCGTCTGCTCAAAGATGTCGGCATTTTCGCGGATAAACTCCTGTACGCTCTGGCTTTCGACCTTGGTAGCAAGTGCAAGGGTATTAACGAACATGCCCATGGTATTTGCCACCTTCAGGTTATTGCGTCCGTTGGATATGGTAGTGATGCAGACTTCGTCGTTTCCGCTGAATCGGGAAAGGCTGTAGAAGACGGCGCTCAGCACCACTGCGGAGGGATTTACGCCCAACTCCCTTGCCAGACGCTCCGCATCTTCCCACTTGATAGGAGTATATACGCGGCCGTTCTCACCTTGCTGCCGGGTATTCACGAGATCCGGAGCGATTTCCGTTACGGCCTCCACTTCTCCCAGACGCTGCTTGAAGAAATCGGCGGCACGGGCAAATTCTTCGCCGGACTCCGCCTCCTTCTGTTCAGTTACAAAACGGGCATAGGAGCACATCTCCGGCTCGATTGAGTTACCATCGAGCAGGCTGCATATCTCGTGGATAAAGAGGTCGTAAGAATAGCCGTCGCAAACAAGATGGTGGATATCGCAGTATAGGTACAAAACTTTTTCTGTCCGGATAATCTCGTAGCGGAATAGACGGTCCTTAGCAAGGTTGAAAGGACGTACGAAACCATGGCGGAAGCTTAGGGCTTCTTCTTCTGTCATTTCCGTTTCAGACACTTCGACGGGAGCTTTGAGATCTCCCAATACCTGCATTACACCGTTTTCGTCGCTCCTGAACTGGACGAACAGGGCGGGATGGTTTTTGACAGCCTTTATGACAGCCTGTCGCAGGGCTTCCGTCTCCGTCTCCGACGGGAACTGCAGGCAGATAGGTGTATTGTAAAGCGTGGAAGCGGGATTCTTCATGCACTCGAAATACACACCCGTCTGGGAGTATGAAAGCGGTACGGGCTGGCTGAACTCCTCATCTCCGTCGCCTTCGACTTGACTGGTGCTCTGACGGGACTGGCCTGGCATGTCGGTCATGACGGTAGCCGCCAGAATCTCATTTTCAATGCTTTGGATGCTGGCTCCCTTGTTAAGGATTTGGGAATCCAACTGAACTCCATATCGTTTGAATATCTGAGTAGCAAGTTTGATTGCCAAAATGGAGGTAAGGCCGGCCATGCGCAAGTCAGTTGTGAGGCCGAAGGCATCGGTATTTACTATTGACGATACCATTTCCTTGAGCTGCACTTCCAGTATATTGAGCGGCGCGGATGTCTCTTCTGCGGAATCAGCTCCGGCACCGATTACCGGTTCCGGCAGGGCCCTGCGGTTCACTTTCTGGTTCTGATTCAGCGGGATTGCATCCAGCTGCATGGTGGCGGCTGGAACCATGTATGGCGGCTTCTGGTCCATGATAAAGGCGTTCAGGGCCTGCACATCCACCTTTTCGTCACTCACTACGTATGCGGCGATGAATTTGCCGCCGGCGGGGTAGTCGAAGGCTTGCACGGTGGCATCTCTGATGCCGGGGAACTGGCGTATAACAGCTTCAACTTCTTTCAGTTCGATGCGGAAGCCGCGTATCTTTACCTGGCCGTCCTTTCGGCCGACGAATTCAATATCTCCGTTCTGGCGGTAGCGCACTATGTCGCCGGTGCGGTAAACGCGCCTGCCGTTCCACTCCACGAAAGCTGCAGCTGTCTTTTCAGGCAGATTCAGGTACCCGAGGCCTACCTGCGGACCGGCTACTATGAGTTCTCCGGCGCAGCCCCAGGGCACCTGCTTGCCGAAGCGGTTTACGATATATAGCTGAACATCGTCGTTTGGCTTGCCAATGGGGATGTTGGGCTCGTTCTTATCTACATAGTGGCTGCAAACATATACCGTGGTCTCCGTTGGGCCGTAAGCGTTGAGCAGCTTGTATGCGGGAGGATCCAGGCTCATTAGTTTTTCTCCGCCGGTTCCTAGCCACTTCAGGCTGGGAATGTCAGGATAGTTAAGCACCATCTGGGTTGCCATCTGAGTGGTCATAAAGATATGGGTGATGCCCTCTTTCTCCAGGTAGCGGCTGATTCCTTCAAGGTCGAAGCGTATATCGTCCTGAATTATATGAATGGTGGCTCCCGCCCAGACGCAAGTCCAAAGGTCCAGTTGGAAGGCATCAAAACCGTAGCCGGCATAGGTGGCGTAACGGGATCCGGATTCCAGGCCAATATTCTTGGCATTGAAACTGGCAATGATGCAGAAGCTTTCTCTGCTGAGCATCACCCCCTTGGGAGTTCCGGTAGTACCGCTGGTGTACAGCAATACCATCAAATCCTTCTCAGTGCAGCGGGCAGCATCCTGTTTCATGAACTCCAGCCTTTCTTCCGGATAGCTGGAATCCATCGGCAGCTGAATCAGGCCTGCCTTGGCGATTGCCAGGGGAGCAAGGACCATCTTTTCATCCCTGGGGACAGTGAATCCAACCACATTCTCTCCGCAGCGGACAGTATAGGAAGGGTCAATGCTGTCGGTAAGCTTATCGACCTCTGCGAAAGTCAGACGTTTATCTCCCGCAACTACGAATATGTCGTCAGGACGTTCTGCTACGTGTTGGTTGAAGCGCTCTATCAGGCTTTGCAATTTGACTGGCTTTAGCTCGGGATTCAGCGCGTTGAGCCAATCCAGCTGCCCGGGCGTGGCGTATTCGAGTTCGCTGACCTTTTCTGCCGAAAGCATGGAACGCAGGATGGCGCTATAGCACGAGGCGAGTTCTGTCATGAAAGAGTCGGAATAGTCTCCGGTGCTGTAGCCCAGTTTGAGGGAGTATCCGTCTTCCGTCTCGAAGAGTTCGGCCGCCAGTTTCCATCCCGGTGCAGGCTGCCTGAGGTCGTGATAGGGTACGGTACTATTGCCGAAGTGAAGTCCGCGCTTGTTGGCCAGTACGGAGCCCTGATAGACAAACAATACTTGATTGTTGAGTCCGAGATCTTTCACTGCATCCTGATAAGCGTAATACTGAAGATGCTGAGCCGTTTCCATCTGTGCAGCCAAGGAGGTGAAAACCTCGCTCAGTTGTTCGTCGCCCCTGGTCTGGAGAAATACCGGAAGGGTGTGGACCATCATGGTGATGGAGGAAAGGGTGCGGCGGTCGCTGCGACCAAAGTAAACGGTACAATATGAGGCTTTGTCTTCGGCGCTGTACGCTGCCAGCAGGAGGCCCCAGGCAGCCTGCATGAGAGTGCTTTCCTTAACATCCCATTTGCGCATGATGGCCTGCACTTGTTCTTTGGAGACGGAAAGGGGAAAGTACTTATAGCTGATAGTAGCTCTGGAGCCCTCCAAATCGCTTTGCGGCAGCGGCAGGGAGTCGGTTTCTGCCGCATCGCAGAAGTTTTTGGCGTACCAGTCGCGGGCTTCGCCCATCTTGGCATCGTCGGCACGAAGCGCTTCTTCCTCCAGGGCGATGGTTCCGCCGTCAATCATTTCTCCGCCGGGCTTTTTACCGTTGAAGCAGCGCTCGATTTCCCGAAGGAAGAGCACAACGGAAAAACCATCTACGATAACATGATGAAAATCAAGATACAGCCATGACTTTCCGTCGGGGGCCTGATACAGCTCGCATCGATACAGCTTATCGGCGTGCACATCCATGGCTTTCCCGAAGCCGGACTTCACCTCTTCCAGTGAAGATACCTGTATGAGCGGCACCGCCTTGTCTAATTCCGGGGAAGGCCCGCTCTCAACCCATGGCAAGCCTTCATCGTCCACGACGATGCGGGAAGCTATGTAAGGGTGTGCAAGAAGTGCTGAATAGACGGCCGTGCGAACTTTTTCGGGATCAACATCTGCCGGCAAATCAAAAAGAACAGGGTTCTGATAATTGGTTTTATCGTCCTTTTGGGAAGCACAGGCATAATAAACGCCCAGCTGGCTTTGGGATAGAGGAGTTTTCATTATAGGTCATCAATTTGATAACCTCAAATATAGTAAAAATTGTTGGATTTTCGCAAAAACGGTCGGAAAAATGAAAAGCGGTCAAACCTTATTTTTGATGGTCTGACCGCTTTGGCTCCCCTTCAAGGACTTGAACCTTGGACCCCCTGATTAACAGTCAGGTGCTCTAACCAACTGAGCTAAAGAGGAATATTTCACCACTCGTTTCCGAAGTGGACTGCAAAGTTACTGCGTTTTTTGGGAATTGCAAATTTTTTCCGGTTTTTTTTGTACTTTTGCCTTGTTATGGATGTGGATTTTTTGTCTGGAATGATTGGGGAGCTGATGCTCGACCACGACAGCCTGGGGCTGCCCGGCCTTGGAACATTTGTGGCTGAGGAGATGCCTGCCAGTTTTTCCGACCGTGGATATACTGTCAATCCTCCGTACAGACGGCTGTCTTTTACGGAGCGCGCATCGGATGATACTCTTTTGTTGGACCTTTACGCCGGGGCTAATCCCCAGGCGCCTAAGGAGGCTGAAGCCGTGCTTCTGTCATTCCTGAAAGAACTAAAGGAGGAGCTGGAATTGCGCAAGACCGTTGACCTGCCCGGCCTGGGACGTCTTCGTGCTACCCGCGAAAACCATTTCTTTTTTGTTGCGGACGAGGCTTTGGATATTTCGCCTGAAGCCTGCGGCCTGAGTGCCGTTTCACTTAAGACTCACGGTGCTGCGGCTGTGACACTCCCGGAGATTTCCGGTCAGGCCGGCAATGACGGGGATACGATGGCCGGTAATGACGCGACAGATGCATCCGTGCCAAGAGCCGCCGCAGGCGGACCCGCCGTTGTTCCGCAAACCGCAGAGCCGTCAGAGGCAAGGCCCCGCCGCCAAACCGCTCCTGTCGTCCGCTGGGCAATCGTTGTTGCTGCCGCTGCTGCCCTGGCCCTTGCCGGTTTTGCCGCCCTTGCCAGGCTGGCACCGGATTTTACCGACAAACTGCTTTATACGCAGGAGGAACTTGAGATTATAAATTATCCCGAAGATGGACTTGGTTTACCCGGTTAGCGTCGCCCCTATGCTGCCTGGCTGCAAGGGCTCCGGAGAGATGCTCCCTATAGTAGAACCTACAGGCACTGTCATAGCCCGTGCCCCAAGGTCCTGGTGTCACGGCGGTTCCCACTCACTCCACCCGGTGGTGCATCTCCATATTATAGACCGTTACTCCAGAATATACCTTCAGCGCCGCAGCCCTTTCAAACGTCTGCTGCCTCTATATTGGGACACTGCCGTAGGCGGGCATGTAAATTACGGGGAATATCTGCGCGAATCCCTTATGCGTGAGGCCGGCGAGGAACTCGGCTTTTTCGACTTCAATCCCATTCCGATCCGCAGCTACATATACGAATCGGAGCGTGAAAATGAGCTGGTTAACGTTTTCGCTGCGGTAGGTAACTTTGAACTGCATCCCGACGGCGAAGAGGTGGTCGAGGGACGCTGGTGGGAGATATCCGAGCTGGAAGCGGCATTCGGGAAGAAAGAGTTGACTCCCAACTTTGAATATGAGTTCCCCATGGTAAAGAAGGACCTTCTCGCCCTGCTGTAATGGATATTATAAGCAAATTTATCCAGGATCAACTGTCCGTCTGGCCGCTTGCTGCAGCCAACTTCCGGGCGCTTAAGTCCATGCAGGTGCGCAGCGTGCAGTTAGGAGGGCTTCAGGCCAAGATACAATTCAATCCCTGCCGGATACAGTCCAGCACCGCCAAGATAGACGAGAAGTCGCTGGCTGCCAGACCATGTTTCCTTTGTGAAGCCCATCGTCCGCCGGAACAGTTCCATCTGAAATTCGAAGGGCGCAAAGGGCGCCGCTACAATATTCAGGTAAATCCTTACCCGATTTTTCCGAAACATCTGGTTATTGCCCGGGATAAACATCTTCCCCAGGCAATATGGCACCATCTTCCCGACATGCTGGACTTCGCCTTCGCCTATCAGGATTATACCGTTTATTACAATGGTCCCAAGGCAGGAGCCTCCGCACCGGATCATCTTCATTTTCAAGGTGTTCCCAGATGGTCGCTGCCTTTGGAGACCGCGGTGGATTCTTTTCTGGACACTTCCATAGGGGAGCTTGCCGAGGTCAAGGATGCACGCCTTTATCATTTTAATAAATATACACGGGGAATATGGTGTATCAAGGCGACGACTACAAAATCCCTGGCTAAGCTTTTCTATCAGTTTCTTGACTGCTGTCCTGCCCCCGATCCAGGACTTGAGCCCCGTTTCAACCTTTATGCCTGGTACAAGGCGGAACTCGGCGAATTCCGCGTCATGGTGGTTCTCCGCACAGAATTGCGCTCTCACCACTTCTATACAGACGGTCCCGACCATCTGACAATAGGCCCCGGCGCCGCCGAAATGGCCGGGGTCTTCGTTGCTCCGGAAGAAGCGGATTATCAGAAGGCTACTGTCTCCCAGCTTGAAGAGATGCTCTCGGAAGTCAGCGTAAGCGCAGACGACGAGACCCTGATCAACGCCCGGCTTACGCGCCGCCAGCAGGAGCTGGAGGTCGGAATAATGTCGGCAAAGCAGATAGAATTCGAAATAATCTCAGACGGGGCGGGGCGCCAGCGCGTAAGTGAGGAAGGAGGACGGATCAATTACAATGGAGTCCTTTATGATGAACTTTACTTCGATTCCATTACCCGTTCTACCCTTTTTGCCGAGGCCTCATTCATCTTGTACGATGTTCCTATAGGTATAGATTTCCATTGGCAGCGCACTCAAGTCCAGAAATTTGCCGGCTCGCTTAAATTTATTGTTGAGGGAGGCAATGTGACCGCCATCAACAAGCTAGGTATAGAGGACTACCTGCTGAGCGTCATTTCTTCTGAAATGAGGGCCGATGCGTCCTTGGAATTCCTTAAAGCTCACGCCGTTATTTCCCGCAGCTGGGTGCTTGCGCGAATAGAGGACAGACGCCATCCGGAACAGGCGGAATCCGCTATACCACATGAGAATTTCGATGTCTGTGCAGACGATCACTGCCAGCGCTACCAGGGCCTGGGAACCGCAGCAGGGGAGAATGTGCGAAAAGCTATAGACCAGACCTGGGGTCAAACCCTAAGATATAACAATAAGGTCTGCGATACACGCTTCTCAAAATGTTGCGGCGGACGTAGCGAAATCTTCAGCACATGCTGGGAAGACAAGGATTATCCCTATCTCCAGAGCGTCGAGGACCCGTGGTGCGACTGCCGCGACAAAGCAATACTTACCCAGGTACTGAATGATTATGACCTGGAAACCAACGACTTCCATGATTGGGAACAGCGTTACGGCAGGGAAGAGTTGTCGGAGCTTGTTCGCAGCCGTACAGGAATCGACTTCGGTACAATTATCTCGCTGGAAGCTCTGGAGAGGGGCCCCTCAGGACGAATAAAACACCTCCGGATTACTGGAACCAAGCGCAGCGAGATTATTGGAAAGGAGCTGGCAATTCGAAGGGCTCTCAGTACTTCCCATTTGAAAAGTTCCGCCTTCGAAATACACGTGGAAGGCGACAGCTTTATACTGAAGGGCCGCGGATGGGGGCATGGCGTGGGCTTGTGCCAGATAGGAGCCGCTGTAATGGCTACCAAGGGTTTTAATTACAAACAAATACTCAAGCATTATTATGAGGGCGCAGATATCCAGTAGCAGGAATCCCTGGTTTTGGATCCCTACCCTTTATTTCATAGAGGGCCTTCCGTATTTTATAGTTACCACCATTTCCGTGGTGATGTTCAAGGAGATGGGTATGGAGAACGGTCCACTGGCCCTGCTCACCAGCCTCATCAGCCTGCCTTGGGTGGTGAAACCGCTCTGGGGGCCGTTCGTGGATATATTCAAGAGCAAACGATGGTGGATAATTGTGATGCAGCTGATAATGTTCGCCGCTATCGGACTTACAGCGGCATCAGTGCGGCTCAGCACTTTTACCGTCACGCTGATTCTATTTATAATAGCCGCCTTCGCCTCGGCCACGCACGACATTGCAGCCGACGGCTACTATATGATTGCACTTGATAAAAAGCGCCAGTCGGCCTTTGTGGGCATAAGAAGCACCTTCTACCGCATCGCTTCCGTTTTCGGCCAGGGAGTGCTGGTCTTGCTTGCCGGATGGCTCGAACGTAGGACGGGAGATATTCCCCGGGCCTGGTCGATTACTATGGTCACGGCTTCCATCATTATTGGTATTTGCACTCTGTATCACTGCTTTGCGCTTCCCAAACCGGCAGAAGACGTGAATGCGCGGGAACTAAAAGGGGCCGGAGATGTGATGCGGGAGTTTGGCGGTGCCTTCGCGTCTTTCTTCAAAAAGAAAGGAGTGTGGCTGGCTATTGCCTTCATGCTGCTTTACAGGCTCCCTGAGGCTTTTTCCGTAAAGATGCTCTTTCCTTTCTTCCATGATTCCGTGGCCGACGGGGGATTGGGGGCGGGCATAGATGTTTACGGCATAGTCTATGGCACTTTCGGGGTCGTGGCTCTGCTGGCCGGCGGTATTGTGGGCGGTCTGGCTGCAGCCCGTTTCGGCCTTCGCAAATGTATGTGGCCTATGGCCCTTTCGCTCGCCCTGCCATGTTCTGTTTATCTGTACTTGAGTATTGCGCTACCTGAAAGTATTTGGATAATAGGCTCTTGCATAGTACTGGACCAGTTCGGTTACGGCTTTGGTTTCTCTGCTTATATGCTGTACATGATGCATTTCTCGCAGGGCCCCCTCAAGACCTCCCATTATGCCCTTTGTACCGCCTTCATGGCGCTCTCCATGATGCTCCCGGGACTTGTGGCCGGATACTTGCAGGAGTCCCTTGGTTATGTTGGATTCTTTAGTTTAGTAATGATATGTTGTCTCGCCACCTTCTGCGTCACATTCTTTGTGCAGCGGCGCTTGCCGTCGGAATAAACCTGGGCGCCCAGGTCAAGCCAGGAATCGAGGTCCTGAGGGACCGCGGTTTCGAAGGACTGCAAGGTAAGCGGGTGGGTCTGCTTACCAATCCCAGCGGCGTGGACCGTCAGCTCCGTTCAACAATAGATATTCTCCGGGAGAATGTGAACCTGGTTGCTCTGTACGCCCCAGAACATGGGGTGCGCGGCGACATTTGGGCTGGAGGTAAGGTTGAGACGGGTAAGGACGAGGCGACCGGCCTTCCGGTTTTTTCCCTCTACGGAGCCACCCGGCAGCCGACTCCGGAAATGCTCAAGGGAATAGATATACTCGTGTACGATATACAGGACATCGGCTCCCGTTCCTATACATTCATCAGCTGTCTGGGGCTTGCAATGCGCACCTGTGCCGAGTTGGGCATCCCTGTGATGGTGCTCGACCGCCCCAATCCTCTTGGCGGACTTAAAATCGAAGGTGCAGTGGTGAGGGAAGGCTTCTTCTCCTACGTGAGCCAGTACCAAATTCCTTATATATACGGCCTGACCGTAGGCGAACTTGCCACTCTGATTAACGAGGAAGGGCTAAACAGGGGGCAGAAGGGGAATGAGGTGCCGTTGAAATGCTCGCTTACCATAGTACCGATGGAGGGCTGGGAGCGCAGTATGACTTATGAGCGCACAGGCCTGCCCTGGGTGATGCCTTCACCCAATATCCCATATCCGAGAAGCGCAATATGCTATCCCTGTTCCGGCCTGACCGGAGAATTCAACGACTATCTGAATATCGGGATTGGTTATACCGTTCCTTTCGACGCATTCGCTGCGGAGTGGATAGATGCGGACAAGCTGAAGGCAAAGCTGGACAGCTATAAAGTCCCCGGAGTGGCATGGAGGGCGGTTCATTACACCCCTTTTTACGGCAGCAACGCAAAAAAGCTTATCCACGGAGTTCAGTATTATTTTATCGATTATGAGGCCGCTCCGCTCACTCTCGTGCAGTTTTACGTGATGCAGGCGGTGTATGAGTTATATAAAAAGAATCCTTTTGAGCAGTCCCAGGCACGGTTGCCCATGTTCAATAAAGTTTGTGGAACGGATTTTGTCAGTAAAGAATTCAGCAAGCGTTTCCGGGTTTCTGATATAGAGAGCTACTGGACAGCTGATGTTGAAGATTTCCGGAGTTTGTCGGAAAAGTACTACATTTATCGTTAAAACCACTGACTTATGAAACACTTGATCAGATTAGCAGCATTGATGACGGCAGCCGCCATCTTCGCTCTTCCTCTCGGTGCCCAGTCTCGTGGCCACTCTTCCGGGCACAGCAGTGCCTCTCACTCATACAGCGGCGGATCGCAATCGTCCGGCAGTTCCCGTGGCTCAGCGGTTTCCAGCAGTTCAAGCAGCAGTTCAAGCAGCAGCTCAAGCCGTCCTGCCAGCGGCAGTCTCTCCGGCCGTTCTTCCACTCAAAGCAGCTATTCGAGCAGCAAAGTTTCCGGCCACAGCAGCAGCTCAAGCCGTCCTGCCAGCGGCAGTCTCTCCGGCCGTTCTTCCACTCAAAGCAGCTCTTCGAGCGGCAAAGTTTCCGGCCACAGCAGCAGTTCAAGCCGCCCTGCCAGCGGCAGTCTCTCCGGCCGTTCTTCCACTCAAAACAGCTCTTCGAGCGGCAGGGCGAGCCGTCCCTCCGGCAGCAGCCATTCCGCAGGCTTTTCAGCCAACCATCGTCGTTCCGGCAGCGGCAGCATTGCGGATCGTCCTTCAAGTGATTACGGCTCCCGCCGGCCCAAGCCGGGTTCCCGCCCTTATGCCGACGGTGGCAGGCCGGCTCCTTCCAGCATGGGCCACGTGCGGATGAATCCTCATCCGGACCACCACCGTGTCCACAGGCACGAGCCTCGCGAGCTCAGGGGAACTCCGGCACATTTCAGCCACCGTGGTCATCATCACTACGGACATTATATTTACGTGCTTCCTCCTCATTATGTGGTAAGGCGATATCGCGGTATTGATTACTACTTCTGGGACGATATCTGGTACAGGTATTACGCCGGTCGCTATTGGGTCTGCCGTCCTCCTTTCGGATACGTATTCTCGCCTCTGGCGGATGCGGCGCTGGCTGCCTGCACCTTCGCCTATTACTTCGACCGGAATTATTACTACGATACCGTGAATGAGAACGCCCGTATTATTGCTGAGCAGAATAGCACCATCGCGGCGAACAATGCCCTCATTGCGGAGCAGAATGCCGCAATTGCGGAGAATGCATCCCTTGCAGAGGCCTCCGGCAACCTGGCCAGGTCCCTCGGGCTGGTCCAGAGTTTTGCAGATGCCGGGGCAGAGTACTTCTACAACGACGGAGTTTTCTACGTCAAGGGAGCTGACGGGCAATATACCGTTGTCGTACCTCCCGCAGGCGCCCAGGTTGAGGCTCTGCCTGAGGATTACGAGGTGATAGAGCTCGATGGCAATACATATTATAAAGTTGACGATACCGTGTACCGTGTTACAGTCAATGCAGACGGCAACGCCTGCTTCGAGGTTCTCGGTCAGCTGATTTCATAATATGGCTTCTATAGGCATATTCGATTCAGGTTCAGGTGGCCTCTCAGTTCTCAGGGAGATTCGGAAGATTCTCCCTGAGCAACGTTTTATTTACTTCTCGGATAATGCCTATTGCCCTTATGGAGAGAAGACTGCAGAATTCGTGACGGACAGGAGCAGGGCTGTCACGGACTTGCTGCTTTCAAAGGGTTGCAGGGCGGTCGTGGTAGCCTGCAATACTGCAACGGCGGCTGCTATAGCAAGCCTGAGAGCTGAATATGATTTGCCATTCGTGGGCATGGAGCCTGCTGTGAAACCAGCAGCCAGCGGCACCCGCAACGGAATCGTCGGAGTGTTGGCCACCGCAGGTACGCTCCGTGCCCCTAAATACTTGAATACCAAGGGGCAGTATGCAGATGCTGTACGCATTGTAGAACGGGTGGGGAAGGGCTTCGTGGAACTTGTAGAGAGCTTGGACCTGGACAGTCCGCATGCAGAAGAAGTGGTGCGTGCCAGCCTTCAGCCCCTGTTGGACGAGGGCGCAGATACAGTAGTGCTCGGGTGCACCCATTATCCCTTCCTGCTGCCCCTCATGCGGCGTATTGCGCCTCCCGGTGTGAAATTCATAGATCCGGCTCCGGCCGTGGCAAGGCGACTTGTGGAGGTACTTAAGACCGGCGGCATAGATATTTCCGATTCCAAGCCCGGAGTCGAGCTTCTTGCTTCGGGGCCCGATACAACTTTGAAGAAACTATTTACTATCCTTTAGAAATGAGACTTTTACGAATGACAATGATTAGCTCCGCCGCGCTTTTGGCAGCGGCTTGCGGACAGAACAAGGCCGGATTCAGGTACACCGTGGATCAGTTCGCGGATGTCAAGGTGATACGCTATCAGGTTCCCGGATGGAACGAGCTCAGCCTTCAGCAGAAAGAGTATGCTTATCATCTTGCTGAGGCTGCCAAGTGGGGCCGCGATATACTTTGGGACCAGAATTGTCAGTATAATCTTCAGCTTCGCCATGCGGTTGAAGATATTCTGGAGAATTACTCCGGGAATCGCAGATGCAATGAGTTCCAGGCTTTTACGGAGTATGCAAAGAGATTGTTCTTCAGCAACGGCATCCATCACCATTATGCAGAAGACAAATTCTTCCCCGACTGCGAGCCCGCTTATTTTGAAAAGCTGCTGGATGCGGTTGGCCGTTCGGACGAGGCCGGATTCCTTATCAACTATGCCTACGATCCGGATGTATGCCCCCAGCGCAGGAGCACTGCTACTGAAGGCGATATTGTAGCGCAGTCCTCGGTCAACTTCTATGAAGGTGTCACCCGTGATGAGGTTGAGGCCTATTATGCCTCCATCGAAAATCCAACGGACCGCCATCCTGTGGCCTATGGACTTAATACAAAGGTTGTTAAGGAGAACGGACAGATTGTGGAGAAGCCTTGGAAGGCGGGAGGAATCTACGGCCCAGCGATAGAGAAGATATGCGGAGAGCTGGAACTTGCCCGCAGGGTGGCGGAAAACGACATTCAAAAGCGAGCCCTCGCCTTGTTGATAGAATACTATCGAACCGGCGACCTTCGTAAATGGGATGAATTCAATGTTGAATGGGTCAAGGATACCATCGGTACTGTCGATTTCGTGAACGGCTTTGTGGAAGATTATAATGACCCTCTGGGGCGCAAGGGATCCTGGGAAGGTCACGTTAATATCAAGGATATCAAGGCCTCCGAGCGCACCGTCATTTTGAGTTCAAACGCCCAATGGTTTGAAGATAATTCCCCTGTGGATCCCCGTTTCCGCAAGCCCAAGGTGAAGGGCGTGAGCGCAAAGGTCATCAATGCAGTTTGCCTTGCGGGTGACGCATATCCGGCAACCCCTATCGGGATCAATCTTCCAAACGCCGACTGGATTCGCCGCGAGCATGGTTCAAAGAGCGTTACAATAGCCAATATTTCCCATGCGTATGATTATTCAGCCGAGGAAGCTCCTGCGAACCTTCTTACCGAGTTCGCCTGGGACGATGCGGAGATTGCCCGCGCAAAGAAATACGGTTCTTATGCCAGCGAGATTCATACCGACCTTCATGAGTGTCTCGGGCATGGCTCCGGCCAGTTGCTGAAGGGCGTTTCCAGTACCGCTATGGGTGAGTATTCCTCCGCTCTGGAGGAGTCCAGGGCCGATTTGTTCGGTCTTTATTATGCCGCAGACCCCAAGCTGGTAGAGCTTGGCATCATGCCAGATGCGGAGGCTTACAAGGCTGAGTACGACGCTTTTATCCGCAATGGTCTTATGGTTCAGTTCAACCGTGTGGAGCTTGGGCGTCCCAATACGGAGGCTCACATGCAGGACCGGAAGCTGATTTCCGAGTGGTGTCTGGAGCAGGGAGCTGCTGACAACGTGATAGAGAGGCGTGAGCGCGACGGTAAAACGTTCTTCGTTATCAACGACTATGAGGCTTTGCGCGCTTTGTTCGGCAAACTGCTGGCGGAGATTCAGCGTATCAAGTCCGAGGGTGACTATGCTGCCGGCAAGGCGCTGGTTGAGACTTATGCCGTCAATATTGACCAGGAACTTCACAAGGAAGTCAAAGACCGTTACGCTACGCTTAATCTCAAGCCCTATGGAGGCTTCATTAATCCTGAGATTGTTCCGGTAAAGAAGGGCGGTGTCATCACCGACTACGAAATCCGCTACACCGACGACTACCTCGGCCAGATGCTCGACTACGGTCGCCGCTACCGGACGCTGTAGCTTACAGCGCTCGGGGGCACAGGACTTGGAGTGGCGGCGGAGCAACGGACGCTCCGCCGTCCTGATTTCAGTATTAGCAAAGTACACTTTGTGCTTTCTACTGCAGAAATCGTCCCTGACCCCCACTTCCTAACTGGGGGTTAAGGACACTTTTGGCCCTCAGAGGCCGTTTTTGCACTTTTCCAATACTGACACGGCAGCCTCTTTCGCGGCAGTCGGCCTTTTTATCAGGCCGACCGCCGCCAGTCAGGTGCCAAGGTGGTATGGACCACCAGCCACTCTCTCCGCTCCGGAGTCCCCGGCAGCAGGCCGCCGGCCAGGCGAGCCCCTGAGGCGAACTCGCCGCAGACGGCGGTCTGCAACCGCCGCGCCTGGCTATGCGCGGCGGCGGTGCCGCAAAAATCGTAGAAAGAATCGTAAATATCTGCATCCTTCAGTCATTCTGCGGGTGCAGAATCGCGATATATACGCTATAATTAAGAGCCTAAAAGGCTCAACGGTGCGGAAAAGAATGTGCTGATGGATATAGTTGCGCGTACGGAAGACGGCCGTGAGATAGTAATCGAGATGTAGCGCTTCAACAAACCGACTTCAAGGCACATTCGACATCTACCCGGATATCCTTGTCGCTGTCGTTCGGGTTTATGTGGACCTGGGGCTGCGAGGAAAACCTCGCAAAGCCTCCTGTATAGCTTATGGCACTCTGGCAATACCGAATCGCAAACGGATGCTGCTGAGGGATCAGAAGAATCTGTCCCGGTTGGCACAAAAAAGGTGAACCGTCCACATCTAACAGCACTTCGCCGGAAGAAACATAGATGAAACCAACAAGCGGGAGTTATGCCAGAGGAACCTCAGCCGGCTTTATAAAGCCAACAGTGTTCATCCACCTGATGAAAAATGGTCACGCTGAAAAGTCTGCGTCCGGGCTCCAGGGAGGCTTAGTTTCCATTAAGTGAATAAAAAATGGCCGACAAGTTACGGAAAAAGTTCTATAATGTACTTGTGTTGTCTATTACGGAAGAATTCTCAAACGGATGATTCCTCTTTTTGTTATTATTGCAAAAGAGACTGGTGATGATTTCCTCGAATAGGCAGGTTGCTAACAGAATGATGCAGCATAAAGAGTTTGAGAGCAGCCGATGGGCTGAGTTGACCTTACCATCAAATAAGACCAATAATGCTCGTTGCGTGTAGTGGTGCAGTCACCCAATGGTCAAAAATGTGCGAAAACGCTTGTTGAGTGTCCGACGCTGATCACGCTATGAGCATACAAGTAGTATGTCATCTCTCCGTTGAAAGACAACCAGACTTACACGTCATTCTCCCAGGCCCATCTCTGCGCTGCCTTCTCGGACGATCTGGAGAACCCGGAGCTGAAGTTCCACAACGCCGCGGCCATCCTGAAGTTCACTTCCACAAGCACAATACATAAAGTTGTCTTCTACGGCAACAAAAGCGAGACAATAACCGGCGGCAACGACGGCCTCCTGAAGATATCGTACGCCGACGGAGCAGTCACCACTACCGCAGCATCCACCGGCGGCACCAGCATTACCGTCCAGACTGACGGTGCTGAGTCCGATTTCTATATGGCCGTCATTCCAGTTGTCTTCAGCAGAGGAATAACCGTGGATTGCTACGATTCTGACCTTAAGCTTATCGCTACAAAGACAACCATGAATGAAATCAGTACGGTTTCTTCGGCTGGCACTCCCAGGGTCATCAACCTCGGAAGCGTGCAGGACTGGATGGCCAATTCCCAGCCCGAGGCGGTAGACCTTGGTTTGAGCGTCAAGTGGGCGACTTGCAACGTCGGCGCCACAAAGCCAGAGGAGTACGGAGAGTATTTCGCCTGGGGCGAGACGGAGCCGAAGGGTGATTACAGTTGGTCAACCTACAAGTGGTGCAACGGCAGTTCATCTTCGCTCACAAAATACAACACAGATTCGTCGTGCGGCACCGTTGACAACAAGACAGTCCTTGCCTCGGAGGACGATGCGGCCCATGTGAATTGGGGTGGAGATTGGCGTATGCCGACAGATGCGGAATGGACGGAGTTAAGAACCAATTGCACATGGACCTGGACAACGCAGAACGGAGTGAACGGAAGACTAGTTACCGGCCCGAACGGCAACAGTATCTTCCTTCCCGCCGCAGGCGTCCGGATCGGCACGTACCTTTCCGATGCCGGGTCCTGCGGCCTCTACTGGTCGTCGTCCCTCAATGCGGGCAGCCCGAACGGCGCGTGGAACGTCTCCTTCGATTCCGACAATGTCCTCAGGGGCAACTACGGCTACCGCGACCTCGGGCAATCCGTCCGGCATCAAACCTTTCAGTCATGAGCGAAGCCCGGAACACTACGGCCGGAGGCTCTTCCAGACTGTTCGGAAATGCCTACGGTTTAAATCACCCCGCTACCAAGGAGCTCCGGGGCGTCGTAGGGATCAGAAGGGTCCTGAAGTTCGTAAAAAACGGCGAACTGACCGGGAGTGATGCTGCGCTGGGGGAGGTCGAAGCAGACAAACAAGCCGTTTTCCCTCATGAGGAGAGTCGCATCCTGAAGAGGTTGGCGATAACGAATCCGGCAGCGGCAGCTGCGCACGTCTCCAGTGGCCATCGCCAGCTCCGGACGCATCCAGTGAAGATCCTCTGTGGCAACCCGTAATACGCTGCGGAACAGTCCCTTATGATCCTCGCCCTCGCCTACGTAAATGCGATTGGCGTCAATATCGGTGCTTATTACAAACAGCGGATTTACATGTCCTCCTATGGAAAGCCCCTTTCGCTGGCCTATGGTGTAGAACTGAGCTCCTTCGTGCCGCCCTGCAATTACTCCCCATGGATTAGCCTTATATCGGGTTTTCTTGATATGGTGCTTTCCGGAGCGGTAAGTCTCTATTTCAAACTGAATGTCACTGTAGTCAAGTGGCTTGGAGAGTTCGAGCAGCTGAGCGTCGCCGAGCGTCTCCCAGCCGTCGCGGCCTGCTGCGTTAATCAGGGCCGAATCTGCGGCATATTTGGAAGAGCTGGAATAATAGGCGTCGAAAACCTCTACCACATCACCTTCCACCGGCTTCAGCTTCTGTTGCAGAAAGACCGGCAGGTCCACCTTGCCCACGAAGCATATACCCTGCGAATCCTTTTTGTCTGCGGACGGAAGATCCGCCCCGGCGGCAAGCTCGCGCACTTCCGATTTAAGAAGCCCGCCGATAGGGAAGAGGGCGCGGGAGAGCTGCTTCTGGTTCAGCCCGCAGAGAAAGTAACTCTGGTCCTTGCCGGGATCAATTCCCTCCAGCAGCTTCCAGGAGCCGTCCGGCGCCTGCTCCTTGCGGCAGTAATGCCCTGTTGCTACCATGTCGGCCCCAAGTTCCATAGCCTTCTCCAAGAAGGCGTCGAACTTGATTTCCCTATTGCATAGCACGTCCGGATTGGGAGTGCGGCCCCGAGCGTATTCGTCGAACATATAATCCACCACACGTTTGCGGTACTCTCCGGAAAGGTCAACGAAATAAAAAGGTATCCCAATCTTGCGGGCCACCAGCTCCGCCACAAACTTATCTTCTTCCCACTCGCAGTCGCCGTGAAGCGTGCCCTCGGTGTCGTGCCAGTTCTGCATGAACATGGCAAAGACATCGTAGCCCTGCTGCTTGAGCAACAGGGCCGCGACACTGGAGTCAACACCTCCGGATAATCCCACGCAGACTTTCATCGCAAGTCGGTAATTACCCAGCCCTTGTCCTTGAGCCCCGACACGTCGAAGACGAATCCGTCCGTGCTGCCGCTCTTGGGTACGCTGGTTATATTGGTGAATTTGAAAATCATTGCGTTGCCGTCGGCCTCGTAAGTGCCGCTGACGGTCTTGTCTGCAATTTTCAGGTCATTTACTTTATCAATCCATTCGGATGGATTGACCAGGAAGTCCCTTGTGCCCTCGGAGGGTTCTATATAGGCCTCCTTGGCAGCTTTGTCCAGAGTCCACTTGGTGGTGCCGTCGCAGATAATTTCCAATTCGTTGCCTACCAGACGGTAGCAGTCTCCGTCTATTATGGCGTAACCTTCCATTTTGATCTTGCTCTGTCCCTTGGGAGAAATGGAGTAATCGAAAAGAACGCTGTTACTCTCCAGCAGCTCCTTTACGTATGCAGCACCGTCCTGAGCCGCGAGTGATATGCTCACGGCCGCAAACAGGAATACTAAAAATTTCTTGCTCATTTTCCGTAAATATCCAAAATAGCCTGTAGGCTGTTCAGGTCCGGAACGAGTACCTGCCTGGGCTTGGCGCCCTCCTGAGGTCCTACGACTCCCGCCGTCTCCAGCTGTCCCATTACACGGGCTGCTTTCGCAAATCCCATACCTAAACGGGTCTGAAGATAAGAAGTAGAGGCTTTCTGGGTGGTGACCACAAGCTCGGCGGCCTCGCGGAAGCGCTCGTCGAGGTCGCCCATATCGCCTCCACCACCTCCACTCCCGCTGTCTCCAGCTTCTTCCACGTCAGGCAGGTAATACGGTGTATTATAGCTCTTTGCGTATCCGCTCTGCTCGCTTATGGATTCGGTTATGCTGTCTATTTCTTCGCCGCTCACAAAACCGCACTGGATGCGTTCGGTGTCTATTCCGGCTGAGAAGAGCATGTCGCCCTTACCAATCAGTTTCTCCGCTCCGGGGGCATCGAGAATGGTCATTGAGTCCACCCTGGAGGCGACACGGAAGGCGATTCGCATAGGGAAGTTGCTCTTGATAAGACCGGAAATAACGTCCACGGAAGGTCTCTGGGTGGCAAGTATCACGTGGATACCTGCCGCACGGCCTTTCTGGGCCAGACGTATGATGGAATTGGTGATGCTGCGGCCTACCTGCTTGGCTTCGGGACCTCCGCCGCTGGTCATGGTGAGGTCGGCGTATTCATCCACCACCACTACAAGGTAAGGCAGGAAACGGTGCCCGTGGTCGCTACGCAGATGGTGCTGACGGAACTTTTCGTTATAAAGGGTGACTTTGTTCACGCCGGCCTTGGACAACAGCTCGTAGCGCTCGTCCATCTCGATGCAGATGGAGCGCAGTATTTTTTCTGCGTCCTTGGGCTTCTTGACTATGGCGCTGCTCTGCTCGTCTTCTTCGCTTGCGGCTGTGGGCAGCACGGCAAGGTAATGGTGCAGGAGCTGGGCGTAGGAGGAAAATTCCACCATCTTGGGGTCGATGAAGACGAACTTCAGCTCGGAGGGATGGCGACTGTACAGAAGCGAACTCACTATAACGTTGAGGCCTACCGACTTACCCTGCTTGGTAGCACCCGCAATCAGCAGGTGCGGCGCGTCTGCAAGGTCGAACACCTTGACCTTCTGGGTAATGGTGTACCCTATGGCCACGGGAAGCTCCGCCTTGCTCTGTCGGAATGCGTCGTCGTTCAGCAGGGCCTTGAGCGGCACTATGGAAGAATAGTCGTTTGCTACCTCGATACCCACAGAGTCTTCCAGAGTAACCACTCGTACACCCTTGGCTCTCAGGGACATGGCTATATCTTCCTGGAGTTTCTTGATATCCGAGATCTTAACTCCGGGAGCAGGATATACCTTGTAAAGCGTAACGGTTGGGCCAACTATTGCCGTGACGTCGTTAACCTGAATCCTATAGTTGGCAAGGGCTGCACGTATCTTGTTGCGGTTGCGTACAAGCTCTTCGGTAGATACGTCGTGGCGACTGCTCTCGTGGGCCTCCAGCAAGTCAAGGGAGGGCGGGAAGCTGAACTTGGGCAGGCCGTCCGGCGGGTCCAGACGGTTGTCGATAGGCTTGAGTTCCTTCTTGATATCGGTGTCCAGACCTTCTCCGCGTTCGATTTCCATGGGGTCTCCATCATCGGGAACTGTCTCGACCTCCAGCTCCGAGGGCTCTACAGGCTTGGCGGTCATTCTTTTTTCCTCTTCTTTCTTCCTTCGGGCTTCCTCTTTCCTTAAGCGCTCCTCCTCGCGCTTGCGTTCGCGTTCTTCCTCACGCCTGCGCTTCTGCTCTTCGCGTTCTTCTTCCGTAGGAGATTCAATTACGATATCAGGTTTTTTGGTCCAAAGTCCGGCCATGAAACGGTTGAAGCGGCCGGAGCAGAAGAACAGCCATAGACCGACCAGCAGGAGCACCGATACGGCAGTTATTATGGGTCCCGTAATTCTCCAGCTCCAGTTTATTACGGAAGCTCCGCATGCTCCGCCAAGTCCGCCTCCGAATGCCGTCTCCAGGCCAGCTATCTTGCCTGAGTAAGCCAGCAGCAGGGAAGCCGCAAAGGCGCCGGTAAGTGTAAGCAGCACGGTACGGCCAAAACTGAGTATCCATTTACCGGTAAGCAATTTGACGGACATTATCACCAGAATGAGAAGCAGGGCGATGCTTCCGAGTCCAAGAAAATCGCAGATGAAGAACTTTCCCGTGCGATAGCCGAGGGAACCGGCAGCGTTGGAAACTTCCTGGCCGGGGACGAAGCTCATATCCTGCTTCCAGTGGAGCAGGTAGGACACAATGGCGATGAATATGAAAAGGGTTACGGCCGCGATGCAGAACCCCAGCAGCTTGACCGCCGAGGCCTTCTGGCTCTCATCCCAGTTGCGTATGAATGCGGGAGCTTTCATTATTTCCTTTTGCCCTTGTTGTTCTTGCGATGTCCGTTACGGTTCTTGCCTCCTCCTCCCTGGCCCACGTTGATGTTCAGGCCCGGGCGGGAGAATGTGGCATCCTGGTTGATCTGGTGCAGCTTGATCCCTTCAGGAACCTTGAGACGGTAGTCGGAAAGCTTTTCAATGTCGTTGAAGATAGTCTCGTCCGACACGCTGTCCTTGTTCCATATAAGGTACTGCTGCCTCATGTAAATGGCCAGTGAGCGTATCATTTCGCTCTTCATCTCTCCGTCCGGCTCGTCGCAGAGCAGGTTGATTATTTTCTCTATGTTGCGCCCGTAGTGGGTGGCCTTTATCCTTTCGCCCTTCATGGGGATGGGGACGGGACGGGTGTTGAATTCCTCGGCAACCGGTGAAGGGTAGGGGGAATCTACGTCCAGGTCGAAGCCGGCTATCATGTAAAGGTGGTCCCATAGCTTGTGGTCGTAATTGTCCAGCTGGCGCACCTGGGGATTGAGGATTTCCATTACCTTCACAATGGCGCGGGCCTGCTCGCTGCGCTTTTCCTTGTCCGGAATCTCCTTCATCTTCTCCACCATCTTCAGTACGTTGCGGCCGTATTCGGGCATCTCGAGTTTCTCGCGTCCGGTGTTGTAGTCCAGTCCAATATTGTTTATCGTCTCTTCCATTTTCTGCAGTTTCTGTCAAGAAGCAAATATACGATTTTCCGGGCAAACTAAAAAATCAAATGCTGTCTGAAAACAATTTCTTATATTTGTGGGTTGTAATGACCAAGTTTTATAAAGTAGCAGAACATATTTTCTGTCTGGAGATGTCGGACAACTGTTCCCTCTGGCCCAGACTTACCCAGTATGATCCTTTCCTCGTCGAAGACTCCGGCACGGCTCCTTTGTTCAGACTGAGCCTGGAAACTGGTGAATATACTCCTGCCGAGGAGCGTGAGGTTGTGTATGACATGCCCACGGAAGCGGGTGAGACAGTAATCAAGCTGTATCGTGAAAAGGGCGGCTGGTCCTTCGACATGTCGCCGGATAAAAGTATTCCCTTTTTTTCGCACATGCGGGCAAACGAGGATTTCAGCAGCGGCAAACTGTATCTGGACAACCGCAGGGTAAGCGATGCGATATTCGGTATAAACAACAGCATGATGCTGCTGTTTGCGTTCCGTTCCGCCCCTTTGGATACTCTAGAGCTACATGCCTCCATGGTGAGCAATTCCGGCCGGGCCTTTCTTTTTCTGGCCAAGAGCGGAACCGGTAAGAGCACCCACAGTTCCCTTTGGCTCAAGCATATACCGGGCAGTGAACTGATGAATGACGACAATCCGGTGGTGCGCGCATGGCCGGACGGAAGGGTGATTGCGTACGGTTCTCCGTGGAGCGGAAAAACACCTTGCTACCGTAACGTAGAGGCACCTGTCGGAGCCTTTGTTCAGATTCGCCGCTGTCCGGAGAACAAGATAACCCGTCTGAGTAATCTGCAGTCATACGCCCTGCTGTATTCCTCCTGTTCCGGTTTCAAGGCGGACAGGACTATCGCGGACGGCCTGCATTCCACTTTGGAGCGTTCTGTGATTACGGTGCCCTGCTACGTTCTGGATTGCCGCCCCGATGAAGAAGCGGCAAGAGTATGTTCCACGGAGGTGCTGAAATGAACACAAAGAAGGTCATATTGCCCAACGCAGTGATGCTGAAGGAAGTGTCCCTCCTGCTGGAAGAAGGACGGCTGGTCACCATAATGACCAAGGGCGGCAGCATGTCTCCTTTTATTCGTGGCGAAAGAGACAGCGTGGAGCTGGAAAAGAGGGACAAGATTGAGGTGGGCGACATAGTGCTGGCACACCTGGGACGCGGCCGTTACGTGCTCCACCGCGTGCATTCGCTCGATGGAGAGAAGGTAGTGCTCAAAGGTGATGGCAACCTGGACGCGACTGAATCCTGCTTGCTGCAAGATGTGTGCGGAACCGTTCGCCGCATCATGTTGGGCGATAAGTGCCGCTTTGAATGTGACGGCGCCTGGTTCAAGCGGGCCAGCCATCGCTGGGTAACTGCTCCGCGTATTGTAAGGCATTATTTTTTAGGAATTTACAGAAGAATCAAAATATTATGAAAACTGTTGAAGGATTCATTCTCCGTTCGCTTGCAAAGGAGTATATCATTACCGCGGAAAATATTCGCAACGTAGATTTCAACAAACTGATTTCCCTTAACGAATCGGCAGCCTATCTCTGGAAGGAGGTGGAAGGCAAGGAATTCGATGCCGACACCCTTGCAGACCTGCTTGTCGAGCGATACGACATTGACCGCGAGACCGCGTTCAAGGATTCAGTGGCAATAATTGAAAAGTGGAAAGAAGCCGGAATCGCTGTTGAATGAAAGCCTTTCGCGAGTGCTTCAGGGGTTTGATGCGGACCTTGCGCCCGCATCTCGGACGCATCCTCTTCAGTGGCATTATTGGCCTTGTCGGGGTTGCGGCGTCCCTGGCATTCGTCTGGCTGTCAAAGAGAGTCGTCGATATCGCCACCGGTGAATTTCCCGGCGACTTGATGCGCTTCGTTATTCTCCTGCTGGGCATTATGCTGGTTCAGGTTATTGCCAGGGTGGGAGGCAATTACTGGCAGGGGATAATCGTCGTAAAGGCGCAGAACAGTCTTCGCGCCGGTACTTTCCGCAAGGTGATGTACAGCACCTGGAGCGGGAAGGACAAACTTCACAGCGGCGATACGGTAAGCCGTCTGGAAGAGGATATAAGGGTGGTGGTGGATTTTATCTGCGTAACTCTGCCAGAGGTGGTGGTGACAGTGGCCCAACTGCTTGCAGCTTCGGTGTATATGTTTGTGCTGGCTCCCCGGCTGGCATGGATACTATTGCTGATAATGCCTATGGCGGTCTTATGTAGCCGATTGTTTTTCAGGAAGTTGCGTGCTCTTACCAACGAGATACGGGCTGCGGACGCTCAGGTGCAGGGTCTCATTCAGGAGAATACCCAGCGCCGCATTCTGGTGCGTATGTTGGGAGCTGCAGGCCGCGTGCTCGAAAAACTTGGCGGAATGCAGGGAATAGTGTACGACAAAACGGTTATCCGCCTGAATTATAATGCTGTGTCCCGTGGCTTCATGCATCTCGGCTTCGCCTCCGGTTATGCCCTGGTATTCCTCTGGGGCGTCTTCGGCCTGCGTGACGGAACCCTCGGTTACGGCACTATGGTGGCTTTTCTGCAACTGGTGGGACAGGTGCAGAGGCCGGTGGCCGGGATAGCGTCCCAGATTCCTTCGTTTATCCGTGCCCTGTCATCTGAGGACAGGCTGCTGGATCTGGAGCAGGAGCCTCAGGAGGAAGAAGGAGATGATATTGTGCTCGAAGGCGCACCAGGCGTGAGGGTGGAGAATCTGTCTTTTACCTATGAGGGAGGCCGCGAGTCAGTTGTCAAAGGTTTAAATTACGATTTTAAGCCGGGCTCGATGACTGCGATCATCGGTTCTACAGGTGCCGGCAAGTCCACTCTGGTCAGGGTTGTCATGGCTTTGCTGAAGCCCGACGACGGCAGTGTTACCCTGTATGATGCGGCGGGAAGGGAAACGCCTTCCGGAGTGCGTACGCGCTGCAATTTCATGTACGTTCCCCAGGGCAACAGCCTCATGAGCGGGAGCATACGGGAGAATCTACTCCTGGCCGATCCGTCGGCAGGCGAGGACAGGATAGCGGAGGTACTGCATCTGGCTGCGGCGGATTTTGTTTACGACCTTCCGAACGGTCTGGATACTGTGTGTGCAGAAATCGGCGCCGGACTTAGCGAAGGGCAGGCTCAGCGCATTGCGATTGCCAGGGCCCTGTTGCGTCCCGGAGGTATATTGGTGCTGGACGAGGCAACTTCAGCACTGGATGCCGATACCGAATTGGAACTCCTTGAACGTATGGGTGCACGCTATCGCGGCAGCAAGACTATTCTGTGCATCACGCACCGTCCTGCGGCCACTTCTTTCGCCGATTCCGTGCTAAAGCTCTAAAATCCTGCCGATTTCCAGATTCCTTCTGAGCTGATGAGGCAGGCCTCAATTCCTTCATGCTCCTCTACGAAGCGCCGGGCTTCGCCGGCTCCTATTACCATAAAGTAGGTTGCAAGCGCGTCGGCCTCCGTGGCCGTTGAGGCTATTACGGTGGCGCTCAGCAGGTTGTGCTCTACCGGATATCCAGTCCTGGGATCTATTGTGTGGGCGTATTTGTGACCGTCACGTACGTAGAATTTACGGTAGTTTCCGGATGTCACCACCCCGTAGGCGCCGCCGTCCGACTTCCAGATACCGGAGAGCGCGGCTCCGGGGGTGTTGTTCCCGTCCGCCGGAGTGTCTATGCCTATGCTCCATCCTTCGCCTTTCGGATTGAGCCCCTCGCAATATATTTCACCTATATCCACCAGCATGTCCTTCACTCCTATCGAGTGCAGGTAACGAGCTACGAGATCGCAGCTATATCCCTGAGCTATAGCATTGAAATTCAGTACCTCCCGTCTCTGGCACCGGAGCTTGGCAGCTTCTATGGTTTCCTCGTTGGGGAGTTCTCCGGAGGTAAATCCGAAGCCCCATATATCGAAAAGCGGACCGGCGGCAACGTCGAAGGCCCCTCCGCTGAGTGTTTTGTAGTACTCGGAAATGGATTCCATCTCCCTGAACATGTCGTTCAACTCCGGATTTTCTCCAGCGTTGCGCCTGCTGAGCAGCGATTTCTTGTTGTATCCGGAGAGAGTAGTATCGACGGCCAGCAGTATATTGTCTATAGCGGCCTGCACTTCGCGACGGCTTTCTTTAACTCCCGAGCTCTTGTATTTCACGTTCCAGGTGCCTCCCTGGGCAAATCCTCCTACGCTTTCATATCGACCCGAGCAGGAGAAGGCAAAGAGAATAAGGAAGGAAGGAAGGAAAAAGGCGGCTTTCATCGTGAGGCAAAGTATTTGCACAAAGGTAGAGGATTTTCGCTTAAAATTATGCATATTTGCAGTTCGTAACAAACAAAAGATGAGACTTCGCTATTTCAGCATACTGCTTGCGGCCTTTGCGTTGCTGCTTTGCGTTTCCTGTAAGAAAGAAGAGGAGACGAAGGAATATATGAACGGGAGCCTGAAGCTGGAGCACAGTGTGCCGGCGTTCGTTATGCCGGGTGAAACATATACCTTCAAGGTGAGCGGCGTTACCGCTCCGGACGGCACGGCTGTGGGTTATTATTACACACATCCCGTAAGCGGTCTCAGGGATACGCTGAAGAACGGGATGGATTCTTTCTTCTACGAAGTCCCTGATTCCGTGGGAAGGTTTACCTTGACCTTTATCGCCTTCCCGGTGGAATCATCCGATAAATATTACGTTAGTTCTGCGACTTGTTCCTTTACGACAGTTAGGGACGGCCCGGTCAGCAGTTCCATCACCGGAATATCCATGAATCCCGGCGACGAGGTTGTGGAAATAGACGGCAGGTCATACTATGTCGGAAAATCCGGCGGCCTGAACTGGATGCGCAGTAATCTCGCAACGGTTCGCAGGGACGCTTCCGGCAATGAGGTTTTCGGCCGTTCTTATATGGACTGCAAGGCTGTGCAATACCTTTTCGGGGCATATTATACATGGGAAGAAGCGCAGACCGCCTGTCCCGCCGGCTGGCATCTGCCCTCGGATGCTGAATGGGTAGCCCTGCTTAAGGAACAAGGCGCCCCCGAAGACCTTCAGCCCCTGCAGCCATCCCCTAACGGGGCCGGCAAACTTATGGCCAAGGCTTACTTCAACGGCAACGTGATGTGGGATTACTATCGTGACGTAATTATCCAGGACCTCATGCTTAGTGCGATACCTGCAGGTTACGCTACCGTAAGCGAAAGCGGGTATTCTTTCAGGGGATATGATTCGTATGCGGTGTTCTGGACTTCGGATGAACATGACGGTATGGGCGTTTACCGCTATATTTTCGAACAGTGTGATGACGTTTTCGTAGCCACTGCCGACAAAAAAGCTTTTGCCGCCAGCGTGCGTTGCGTCGCTTACAGATAGGGCTGAGTTATGACAGAAAAGACTACGGTAGATATGGAGGCTCAGCACGTCTTTGACGTGATGGCCAAGCGTGTGTCCGCGGAGGATTTGCAGCGTATTAAAGATGCCTACGAGATGGCGGCCAAGGCCCATGAGGGGCAGAAACGCAACACAGGTGAACCATATATCGTCCATCCCGTCGCGGTTGCCAATATTGCTGCGGAAGAGCTCGAGCTGGATGCCAATACAGTCATTGCCGCATTCCTCCACGACGTAGTTGAGGATACCGACTATACCCTTGAGGACATACGCTCCCGCTTCGGCGACGATGTCGCCTTCCTGGTGGACGTGGTGACCAAACGGAAAAAGCACAACTACGAGCATACCAAGCAGGTGGACAATTATCGCCAGATTCTGGAATCGGTGCATTTCGACGTGCGCGCCCTGCTTGTCAAGCTCAGCGATCGTCTGCACAACATGCGCACACTGGACAGCATGCGCCCGGACAAGCAGATGAAAATAGCCGGAGAAACGGACTTCTTTTATGCCCCATTGGCTGGACGCCTGGGGCTTTATTCTGTCAAGACGGAGATGCAGAACCTGTCTTTCCGTTTCCGCTGTCCGCGTGAGTACGAACAGATAGTAGCCCAGCTGGAGGAGGACAGGTTGCGTACAGAGGCATCCGTGAAAGAGTTTACGGAAGAAATCGAATCTATTTTTGTAAAGTTCGGAATACCTGCACGTGTGCAGGTGCGCTACCGTAAGCCTTACAGTATTTGGCGAGAGATGCGGGAAAACAACTGTGACTTCACTCATGTTGATTTCAAGCACTTCATACGTGTCATCTACGAACCTGTCAAAGAGTGGTCACGGTCCCAGTCGCCGGAGAAGGATACAACTCTGTTCATCTATTCTTGCCTTACCAGCTATTTCAAGGAGCGTCCCGGAAGCGTCGTTAATTACATCGATTCGCCAAAAGACAATGGCTATCAGAGTTTTCATGTGCAGATGCTGAACCGCGCCGGCGTATGGGAGGAGTTGCATATTGCATCCGAGCGTATGCACCGCAACGCCCGGCTCGGCTGCGTTGTAGAAAGGGACGAGAGCTGGCTGGAACGTTTCAAGACGGTGCTGCAGAATATAGCGGAGAGCGGCGACGGTTACATTTTCATGGACAGCGTGAGTTCTTCCCTCTACAATGAAGATATCCTGGCTTTCACGCCGGGCGGGAAGGGTATCATCCTGCCCAAGGGGGCGACCGCCCTGGATTTCGCTTTCGAGGTTCATACGGAAGTGGGAGAACATGCAAAGTACGCCCGGATAAACGGGGCGCTGAGTCCTATAAAGACAGAGTTGCATCGGGGAGATTGTGTGGAGATCGGCACCTCAGAGGATGTAGTGCCCAAGCGCGAGTGGCTCAAGTACGCCAAGACCTACAAGGCACGCAAGCGCCTGCATGATATTCTCCGTAACGGAGATGAGCAGTCTTTCAAGATTTGTGACGACTGTAATCCGCTTCCAGGTGAGGAAGTGATTGGCTTCAAGGATGCCGACGGCGAAATCACTATCCACAGCCGCAACTGTCCGAGTGCCATCAAGCTGGCTTCCGAGAATGGAAATAGCATAGTGTCCGTGGCTTTCGATCCGGATCCTTCGCGTACCTATCCGGTCACTATCCAGATCGTAGCCATAGACCGCTACCATCTGCTCCGGGATATCATAGACTGCTTTGTGGAACGCCAGCATCTCTCCATGTATCAGTTGTCCACTCATACCGAGGATGAAATAGTTAGTTGCGTGATAGATTTCGCCGTTCACTCGGTGGATGAGTTGCGCATGACCATGAGCAGCATCTCTGCGATTCCTGGAGTGGAAGAGGTGCGCAGGCTTCCTAAAAAGAGCCAATAGTCTCCAGGCAAAATTCCAGTAGCTGAACCGCTTCCCCGCAGGCGTAAGAAAGTCCCGGCGGGCATCCGACCGTGGCTTGCAACAATGCAGCGGCCACGGCGCTTACTATTACTATTTCTGTAAGAGGCAGGGCTATCAGATTGGTAATCAGGAAGTATAGTGGTATGCTGCGGAAATGGTGCCAGGCTACCGGCGCTGTGAATGCCTGGCACGAAAGGGACATGGCAGCACTGTTCCAGATTATTCTTATGGGGTCCCGTTTTTTGTCCCCCGGATACCATTTTCTCAGCTTCGGGTAGAGCATGGTGATTCCGAGCATTGCGAGGTACGACAGTTGGAAGCCTACGGACGAAATGAGTGTGGGCTTTATTGCCAGCTGGAGGGTGATGGCCAGGCAGAAGGTACCGGGAGGGGAGTGGTAGCGTCCGCTCAGAGCATGTCCGGTTTCATTGATGCAGATAAATAGGAAAGCCCGTACTATTGAAGGAGAAGCTCCGGTGGCCATGGTGTAAATACCGCAAAGGCTTATGGCAAGCAGGCTCTTGAGCAGATGTGCGAAGCTGTTGTTTCCGAGCGGCGCCAGCAATTTTTTCAGACAGGCATAAATGATTCCCAGATGCAGGCCGGAGAGGGCCAGGATGTGTGAAGCTCCGCTCTTCCTGAAAATGTCTATGGTGCTGCGTGATAGGGAGTCCCGACGCCCGGTAAGCAGAGCCTTGATTATGGCTCCGCTGTGCTCCCCGTAGAAAGGAATATCGTCCAGAAAGGACTCAAGTGCGTCTGCCAGGGCGCTGGCCCGGGTTATTCGTTCCTGGCACGGGCAGAGGGCGGCGCTGCACCAGCAGAAGGCTCCCAGGCAGAGATACAGCAGCCATAGCGCTGTCTTGCAGTTCTTTTGACTTAAGGCGCAGATGCAGATAAGGACGGCCGCAGCCAAGCTGCTCGCAAGGGCACCCGCAAAAGGCTCCTCCGTCATTGCCGCCGCTGTCACTCCCGCCGCAAAGGGAAAGGAGAGGAGAATGATTCCGCTTCCGTTTTTCACAGTTTCTTAGTTTAAGTGCTGCAATTTAGACAATAATTTCTTAATTTTGTGAACTTATATAATCACTTTATGATAATACTCGTAATCAATTGCGGCAGCTCTTCTGTGAAGTATCAGCTTCTGGATATGAAGAGCGATGATGTGTATGATATTTTGGCCAAGGGACTTGTGGAGAAAATCGGTCTTCCGGAAGGTACGATCAAGCACAAGCCCATAGGTAAGGAAGGCTTTGTTCGTGATCTTCCTATTCCAGACCACAAAGTGGGTATGAAACTTGTGCTTGATGCACTTGTGGATCCTGTTCACGGAGTGCTTAAGTCTTTTGCGGACATTGAGGCTGTAGGCCATCGTATCGTGCAGGGAGCTGATTTTTTCAGCGGAAGCGCACTGGTCAACGACGACGTGCTGGAGAAGATAGGTATCTGCTGCGACTTCGCTCCGCTTCATAATCCCGCCCACCTGCTTGGCATCCACGCCATTAGCGCGGTGCTCCCCGAGGTTCCGCAGGTCGTGACCTTCGATACCGCCTTCCATCAGACAATGGAACCGTACGCATATATGTACGCCCTGCCTTATGAATACTATGAAAAGTATCATGTGCGCCGCTATGGCGCCCACGGCACGAGCCATCAGTACGTTTCCCAGAGGGGAGCCAGGCTTGCAGGTCTGGATCTGGGGCACTCCAGAATCATTACCTGCCACATAGGCAACGGCAGTTCCGTCACCGCCATCAAGGACGGCAAGTGCATCGATACATCTATGGGTTTCACCCCGCTCGAGGGTATGATTATGGGAACCCGCTGCGGCATAATAGACGCAAATATCGTCCCCTATATCATGAAGAAGGAGAATCTTACTCCGGATCAGATGACGGAAATCATGAACAAGAAGAGCGGCTTCCTGGGTATCAGTGGAGTGAGCTCCGACGCCCGCGACATGGACGCCCTCGCCAAACAGGGGGACCGCAAGGCCAAGATTGTTATGAAGAAGCTCACCTTCGATATAGTGAAGCTGGTGGGCGGCTACATAGCTGAGATGAACGGTGTTGACCTGATTGTCTTCACCGCAGGCATAGGTGAGAACAACCCCCGTCTGCGCCGCCGCGTCTGTGAACAGTTAGGATATATGGGTGTCAAGATAAATGCTGACGTAAACGAGAGCGCCCACAGCGAGACCATTATTTCCGCTCCGGATTCAAGCGTGAAGGTGGCCCTCATCCCTACAGACGAAGAGCTCGTTATAGCTCGCGACACCATGAGAATAGTATCAACAATAGAAGAATAGCATTATGATAAAGAATTTCAACGACGTATTTTCAACACTGAAGGAGAAGGGCATCTGCAAGCGCATGGTAGTGGCCTGGGGAGTGGACGAACACTCCATAGAGGCTGCCTACAAGGCTGTAGAGATGGGCTTCGTGAAGGTTACTCTCGTAGGCGATGCGGCCAAGATAGCTGCAGTCTGTGAGGCCAACGGGCTGGATATAGCTAAGTTTACCGTAGTGGACAATCCTGTGGAAATCAAAGCTGTAGCCCAGGCTGTGCAGATGGTGCACGACGGAGAAGGGGACGTGCTTATGAAGGGCCTCTGCTCTACCGACAAGTTCCTCCGTGCCATCCTCAATAAAGATACGGGCCTGCTGCCTCCTAAGGGCTTGCTGAGCCACGTTAGCGTCGTGGAGAATCCTCAGTATCCCAAGCTCATTTTCTTCAGCGATATGGCCGTTGTGCCTCAACCGGATTTCCGCCAGAAGGTGAAGATTTCAGGCTTCCTGCTGGGCGTAGCCAAGTCTTTCGGTATCGAAAAACCGAAGATTGCGTTCGTTGCCGCTTCCGAGCAGATGCTTGATTCGATGCCTGCCTGCATCGAGGGTGCCATGCTTGCCAAGATGTGTGACCGCGGGCAGATTCCCGGCTGTATCGGTGACGGCCCCTTGGCCCTGGATGTCTGTATCGATCCTGAGTCCGTTCAAATCAAGAAGCTCAAGAGTGAGGTTGCCGGAGACGCCGACTGCCTGCTCTTCCCTAATATCGAGTCTGCCAATGTGTTCTGGAAGACCAACAGCAAACTCTGCACCGGGGTTCGCCAGGCTGGCATGCTGGTGGGAACAACCGCTCCCTGTATTCTGGCCTCACGTGCCGACAGCGTGGATACAAAGCTGAACTCCATCGCCGAGGCGGTGATGTTCGTCAGTAAATAATGCATAGCAGGGAAGAAAAGATTCAAGCGTTCGGGCGTCTGTTAGATATAATGGACGCCCTTCGTGAACGCTGTCCGTGGAATGCCGAGCAGACCGCCGGGTCTATCCGTAGGCTCACGGAAGAGGAAGTTTATGAGCTCAGCGATGCAATCCTCAAGGGCGATACTGCCGGTGAGTGCAAAGAAATAGGCGACCTGCTCTATCACATGGTGTTCTATGCACGAATTGCCCAGGAGAAAGAGGAGTTCGATATTGCGGATTCCCTGAACAAGGTGTGTGAGAAGATGGTTTTCCGTCATCCTCATGTTTTCGGGGAGTCTGCCGGCAAGGATGTGCCGTCCGCTAAGGAGATTGCCGATACCTGGGAGCTGGTGAAGGCTAAGGAGAAGGGTGGTAACAAGACTGTGATGGAGGGGATTCCCGATGCTATGCCGGCTTTGCTTAAGGCTCTTGCCATGCAGGAGAAGGCCCGCGGCTGCGGCTTCGACTGGGAGAAGCGCGAGGATGTCTGGGACAAGGTCTCCGAGGAACTCCGCGAGGTTAAGGATGCCGATGACGAGCATAGGGCCGAAGAGTTTGGAGACCTCTTATTTGCAGTTTTGAACGCTTCTCGTCTCTATGGCGTAGATGCAGAAGCAGCACTCAGCGCTACCTGCAGCAAATTCCGCCGCCGCTTCAACTATGTGGAATCAGGCCTTCGTTCGCAGGGCCGTACTTTTGCCGACGCCACCCTCGCCGATATGGATGCCCTCTGGGACGAAGCCAAGGCCCAAGAGCAGGAAAACAAGGATCCTTTTACTGTTTAGTAAATTGCTTTTGCATATGGGTAAAGAAATATACATGAGAAATATCTTTCGCCATATTGCAATTGTGGTGGCCGGTTCGATTCTTCTGGCCTGCAATGGGACACATAATTCGTCTTTAGTCCCAGGCGAGCTTCGTGGCACCTGGAGCGGAGAGATAGAAGGCCTTGGCCTGATTGTAGTCATGCATTTGGAGGACTCTTGCTCACTCGATTCTCCAGATCAGGGCGCGTATGGTCTCCCAGCCTCTTTCAAACAGCTCAAAGACGGGTCAATAAAAGTTGACTTCAAGGACATCAAGGGTAATTTCAAGGGCTCACTTCAGGGGGATTCACTCATCGGCACCTTCTCTCAGTTAGTGATCCATAAACGTCTGGCAATGGGACGCGGAGAAGTCAAACGTAATCGTCCTCAGACGCCCGTGCCTCCGTTCCCTTATGATACGGAGGAGATTAGCTTCACGCACGACGGCATCATCCTGAGCGGCACACTGGCTACTCCTGCCAGGCAACTGCCGGAAGGCACAGCCGCCGTGATAATGGTCTCCGGCAGCGGTCCACAGAATCGTGACGAAGAACTCATGGGCCACCGCCCCTTCTTCGTGCTTGCAGACGCCCTTGCCCGAAACGGAATCGCCTCCCTCCGGTACGACGACCGCGGCTGCGGCAACTCCGGAGGTGTATTCGAAGATGCGACTACCTTCGACTTTGCCGACGACGCCAGAGCTGCAGTGCGTTGTATGCGCGAGCGCGGATTCAGGAAGGTCGGTATAATAGGCCACAGTGAGGGCGGAACGATCGCTTTCATTCTCGGCGCCGATGAAGAAGCGACTCCCGACTTCATCGTGAGCCTTGCCGGCATGGCGGACAGAGGCGACAGTACCCTCATAAGGCAGATGACCAGAATGCTCGAGCTTCAGGGGGCTCCCGAAAAGCTTGCCGGATTCGCTGCCAAGGCCGCAGTCCGTAAGATGCTTAAGCAGGAAAGTGTATGGATGGATTGCTTCTCACAGCTTGACCCTGCGCCGTACGTTTCAGGTGTCAAATGCCCCTGCCTGGCCCTCAACGGCGACAAAGATTCTCAAGTCATTCCGGAATTCAACCTTACTAAGGTGGCGGCACTCTGTCCTTCAGCAGACTGTCGCCTCTATCCCGGCCTCAACCACCTCTTCCAGCACTGCACTACCGGCCTTTCGGACGAGTACTCAAAGATTGAAGAGACCTTCGCTCCTGAAGTGATGGCAGACATTGTTGACTGGATACGTAAGCAGTAAACGCTTCCTGGTTTTCCGGGCACCAGACCTTTCTCAGCGCTGGTCGCGTGGAATGTATGCTCTGATAGAAATCACCTTGCCTGTTCCAAGTGCGGTTCAATGCCCATACTTGTCGGTGATAAATAGTTGAGGTTTATGGAGCTGTGTTTTGCGCTACGCTACGGAGCGGCGGGACTAGGCCGGCTCGGCGAAAAATGAAAAATGTACCCTGCCATAGTTGCGTTCTTTTACAAAGCAGGGATGCTCCTTGAAGGAATACTCGTCGCCGTGTTCAAGTATGAAATAACATCCGGGGTGTAGCAGACCATGGCCCAGGATTTTGTCGGGAATACCGTCCAAACCTTCCAGGGCATACGGCGGATCTGCAAATATGATATCGAATTTCTCACGGCAAATGGGCAAAAAGTCGAATACGTTGGCGTGAACCGCAGTTACGTTTTTCAGCCCCAGGCGCTGGGCCTCACGTTTGATGAATGCCGCATTCTCACGGGACATTTCAATACTGTAAACACGTCCCGCACCTCGGGATGCGAACTCGAATGAAACTGCTCCCGTGCCGCCGAAAAGGTCCAGTACCTTCAGGTCTTCGAATTCATACTCATTGTCCAGAATATTGAAGAGTCCCTCTCGGGCGAAGTCCGTGGTAGGTCTCGCCTTGTACCCCATTGGAGGGTAGATAGTCTTGCCCTTGAGAGCGCCTCCTATGATTCTCATAAGCCGGTACTCTTACAATCTACTGCCTTGAAATAACGGTAAAGGGCCATCTCCTGCTCCGGTGTAAGAGTGTGCCGGAAACGTATGGTAGTGACTTCGGGATTCAGCTGCAATGACTTCATTGCCAGGAAAATAAAATACTGGGCAGTAGTGAAGTCGGGGGCCTTGTAGGAATTTGCCAGAAGCAGACTCTTGCCCTGGGCGATTGCCAGGGACAGTTCACCGTCCTTCCACGAACAGAGCAGTTTGTTGTACTCACTGCATGAGGGCAGTTCCTGCAAGATATTAAATATCTCCGGCAGCGCACTTGCGTCACCGGAGACACTATAAATCAATACTGCTGAGTATGCAGGAATATCCTTGAATTCCACCCTGTCGTCCTCTCTCAGTACCGCTACGTCGGCAAGTGCTTCACGCGCTGCCGCCGGCCTGAAGAAGTTTACAGGGACCAGGGTGAACACACCGACTATTCCCAGTTGCCGGCGTTGTTGTTCGGAGCCACGAGGCTGCCCACCTGCAGACCTTCATACTTATTCTGGTCGCGGCGTTCTGCGTCGAGGTTGATTCTGAGCTGGTTGTCCATGCCCTTGAGGAGAAGCTTATAAGGCATCTTGGCCTCGAAGAGGGGCACTGGAACGCCGGATACCATGCGGACGTCGGCATCCATCTCCACGGGAGCACCACCGGAGAAAGGAATGGTCGCGAGGGAATCGATGCAGAAGTCGTCACGACGCAGGAAGAGGGTATCCTTCACTGGAATCTGTGTGACAACGGAGAATACAAGATTCTTGTCACCGGCGAGATACATTTCGTAGAGTTTCTCGGAGGTTATTTTGCGGTTAGCCTTCTTGATCTTCTCGGTATGTGCCCATGCGAGGGAGTCGTCTGCGGAGCCGATCTGCATCACCACGGACATCTTACCGGTCTCGTAAAAATTCTTGAGGGAGTCTGAGGTGGAAACGAATTTGCCGTTCTCGCCTTTGTAGGCCACCTGCAGGGTGCGGATATCCTTAAGGCGCTGGATGGCGACTGCTTCGCGTTTCTCTTTCTGCTTGTTGAAATTCACAGGCTTCATGATACTGCTGTAGATGGCATAGACAAGGGCCAGGATTCCGCAGAGAAGGAGAAGCTCCAAAACGATCTTTAATGCTTTGTTCATTGTATGTTTTCTAATTTGTATTCTAAGTCGGACAAAGTTATGAAAATGATTTATGAAATGCAATATTATTGTTAAATTTGCATCGTGAATTTGTCAAAAAATACTGCTCTCCTAAGCTCCTGGATTGATGAAGCCAAGGTGGTAAGCACCGTATGTCACGGCCGTCCCGACGGGGATGCGGCCGGCAGCAGCGCCGCCATGCTCAGTTATCTTATCAGTTCCAGAGGCAAAGATGCGGCTGCTCTGATCCCGGGCAGACTCCCCGGGAACATAGCTTTCGTGCTGGAGGGAGCAAACCAAATTTCCGATGTGGAATCTGCTGCCGCCCGGTTGCGGGATACAGATTTACTCATTTGTCTGGATTTCAATACATTATCCCGCACGGAAGAGTTTGAGACAATTGTACGCGAATACCCTGGTCGCAAAGTCCTTATCGATCATCATAAAGATCCTGACGTACAGGACTTTGACCTTTGCATAAGCGAAACCGCGATTTCTTCCGCCTGCGAGCTGCTTTACAATGTGCTGCTTGGCATGCCGGATATAGCTGGTGATGCCAGGAAACTGCCTCCGGCGACGGCCCGTGCCTTGATGACAGGGATGACCACCGATACCAACAATTTCGCCAATTCAGTTTATCCGGGCACTTTGAAGATGGCCTCGGAACTGCTGGATGCCGGTGTTGACAGGGAAGACCTGATAGACAGGCTCTACAGCAGTGAGCGCCCTAATCGTCTCGCGGCTATGGGAGAAATGCTGAGTGACAGGATGAGGCTTCTTCCCTGCGGAGTCTCAGTCATTGTTCTTCATCAGGATTTTTTCGACCGTTACGACCTGCGCGACGGGGAGACCGAGGGATTTGTGAACCTTCCCCTCGCCATTAAGGATGTGCGCCTTAGCGTTTTCGCCCGTGAAGACGGTAATTTCTTCCGCGTTTCCATACGGTCCAAGAGGGGTGTTTCTGCTCGGCTGCTGGCCAAAAACCATTTCCATGGAGGCGGCCACGAACAGGCCTCTGGGGGCAGGATATTTATTCCGCAGGATGTTCTGCGGGCAGGTGACGTGGAGGCGTATGTGATAGCTCTTGCGGCACGGTTCATGCAGGAAACGGCAAGCGTTAATTGAGAAAATGAAGAAAATAATCATCATAGCTATCGCGGCTCTAAGCCTGTGCAGCTGCGGGAAGAAAGTGATTACAGGCACGAATGATGACGCCAGGTTCTATCTTGAGTCCTGGGTAGAAGTGCAGAAGCAGAAGCATCCCGAATATAAATGGGACAGGACTGTTTGGGGAGCGTATATTCTGGAAGATGTCGATGGAACCGGCCTCCCCGTAACGTCGTTCGGAGATTCGACTTATCTAAGGGTGAATTATACCCAGAGCTTGCTGGACGGCACTATAGTTGCCACTACCTACAGCAAGATTTCGCAACAGCTCGGAATATATGATGAAACAGATTACTACGGCCCTGTAATCTATTATGCCAATGGCGTTTATGCTGGTCTGGAGGATGTCGTGAAGGGGATGAGGGACGGCGGTCGCCGCAAAGTCCTGATTCCTGGATGGCTGATGACTCACAACCGTTATGACACGGAAAAGGAGTATCTGGAACAGAAGTCCGATGACATAGGTACAAATTCCATCTACGACATTGAACTTGTAGAGCATTTCGACTATATTCAGAAGTGGAGCGTAGATTCGGTAGGACGGTACCTGGCTGCCAACTACAGCAAAATCTACGGCAGCAACCCCTATGCGGCCGCGGCCGATTCCGCCGGGCACTTCGGTTTTTATTATATACGCACTCAGGCCCCTTCCAGCGAGGATGAGCTGAAGGATACTACCATATACATCAACTACACCGGTCGTCTTTTGAACGGACGCGTATTTGACACAACCATAAGGGATACAGCCATTTTCTACGGTCTCGACAGGACTAAATCATATAGCCCCGTGGCCGTCAGCGTAAAGGAAAAATGGTCGGAAATTACGCTTGGAGTTGATGCAAGTACGGTTATTTCCGGTTTCGCTCTTACAATCAGCAAGATGAAGGCCCACGAAAAGGGTACCGGCATATTCATTCCGTCCCTCGGATACAACTACAACGGCTCCGGAGATGCGATTCCGAGTTATGCACCGCTGCGATTCGACATAGAATTGGTAGATAAGCCCTGACGATATGGCCGACAGTGCAGCCGCCCCACTTGAACTGGGTACCGAGCGAACAGGTACCCTTTTGAGAAAGTTCGCCGTTCCGGGTATTATCGCCCAGACGGCGGCTTCTTTATACAATATGGTGGACAGCATCTACATCGGGCATATTCCCGACGTAGGCTCCTACGCTATTTCCGGCCTCGCCGTTACCTTCCCCCTGATGAACATCAGCATCGCTCTCGGAACCCTGGTGGGCGTGGGAGCCATGACGCTGATATCCATACTGCTGGGTCAGAAGAACTATGAGGCGGCAAACAAAGTGCTTTCCAACACGCTTACTCTCAATGTGGTGGTGGGTCTGCTCTTTACAGTGGTGGCGCTGGCGTTCATGGACCCGATCTTGTATTTTTTCGGAGCCAGCGACAAGACCATATCCTTCGCCCGGGACTACATGACTATCATTATTCTGGGCAACACATTCACTCATCTGCTACACGGCTTCAACGGAATCATCCGTTCCTCCGGACATCCCAAGACCGCTATGGGACTCACTCTTTTTACGGTGATTTCCAACGCTATACTCGACCCTGTCTTCATTTTCGTCCTTGAAATGGGTATTAAGGGCGCAGCCCTGGCTACAGTCATCTGTCAGATACTGGCGCTGTTTTACACTCTCAAGTTCCTTTCAGATAAAAAGCATTTCCTGCACTTTACCAAGCCTGTTTTCCAACTGGACGGCAGGATCGCAAGACAGTCGCTTGCTATTGGTTTGGGACCCTTTTTAATGAACGTCGCAGCCAGCCTTGTGGCACTTTTTGTCAACCAGCAGCTGCGTAAGTACGGCGGCGACCTGGCAATTGGAGCTTATGGTATTGTGAACCGCTTTGTCATGCTGTTCGCCATGATTTGTATGGGCTTCAACCAGGGTCTCCAGCCTATCGCCGGATACAATTACGGTGCACGCCAGTACAAGCGGGTGCGTGAGATTTTCGTTCTTACGGCAAAGTGGGAGGTGCTGGTTACCACTTCCTGTTTCCTTATCTCCATGTTGATCCCGGAAGTTGCTGTAGGCTTGTTTACGAACGACACGGAACTTAAGGCGATTGCAGTCAAGGGACTCAGGGTAACCACTTCAGGATTCGCTCTCGTGGGCTTCGGTATGGCTTCAGGTAATTTCTTCCAGTGCCTTGGTATGGTCAAGAAGTCAATTTTCCTTTCGTTGTCGCGTCAGTTGCTTTTCCTGCTCCCGTTGATTTATACCCTGCCCCTGTGGCTTCAGGAGACCGGAGTCTGGCTTAGCTTCCCGATTTCCGATTTTCTCAACATTATTATTTCGGCAATATTGATAATAGATATTTTCCGCAAATTCAAACGTCTCAAGGACGGTGAGGATCCGTATTCCTTGGGTGGAGCCGTATAATACTATGGACAAACGAATTATCATTACTATCGGACGCCAGTTCGGGAGCGGCGGCAAAAGCGTTGCTTCTGAAATTGGCGAGCTCCTCGGCATCCCGGTTTACGACCAGGAGCTCCTGAAGAGCGCTGCCGCCAAGAGCGGACTCAGCCCGGAATTCCTTAAGGCCTCCGATGAACGACGCCATCTTTTCGGCTTGGGGGGCATACTGGACCTCGGACGCTTCTGGCACAACTCGGGCAATCTTGTAGATGATAATGAGTTGTTCCGTATCCAGAGCGAAGCGATAAGGGATCTGGCTCAGAAGGGGAGTGCTATTTTTGTTGGGCGTGCTTCCGATTACGTCCTCCGGGATATGGATACCCTTGACGTCTTTATCCATTCACCGCTCGACGTCCGCAAACAGAGGGTAGCAGCGCGGCTGGGCATTTCTAATGAAGAGGCCGCGACGCTGATAGCCAGAAAGGACAAAACCCGTAAGGATTATTACGACCTCTTTACATTCGGGGATAATTGGGGCGTGGCTTCTAATTACGACCTCTGTATAGACTCCTCCATACTCGGAATCGAGGGTACGGCGGAGCAGATAATCCGCTTCGGCCGCGAATCTGGAAAAATATAGTATATTTGTATTTAAACGCACATGGCAATGATAACCCAGGAACAAGTAAAGGAACTAGGACAACGTACGGAAGCCCTGCATAAGTATCTCAAGATTGATGAGAAGCGGGCTGCAGTTTCCGAAGGGGAGCGTCAGAGCCAGGCTCCCGGTTTCTGGGACGACCCAAAAGCCGCGGAGCAGTTTCTCAAGAAACTTAATCCCATAAAGGTCTGGGTGAACTCTTATGACAAGTTGCGTTCTCAGGTGGAGGACCTTGACGTCCTGTTGGAACTGGACCCCGAGGGGGAAGATACAGACAAGGCGTACGCCGATGCCATGCGTGCCCTTGAGGACCTGGAACTCAAGAATATGCTAGGTGCTGAAGGGGATAACCTGGGGGCAGTGCTGACCATTAATTCCGGGGCCGGCGGCACCGAGGCCAACGACTGGAGCGCAATGCTCATGCGCATGTACGTTCGCTGGGGTGAGCGTAACGGCTACAAGATGACGACCACTGAGTTTATAGAAGGCGACGAAGCCGGCATTAAATCCTGCACTATTCAGTTCGAAGGGGACTTCGCATACGGTTACCTGAAGGCTGAATCGGGGGTACACCGGCTGGTGCGCATTTCCCCGTTCAACGCCCAGGGCAAGCGTCAGACCACATTCAGCAGCGTTTTCGTGTATCCCCTGGTGGACGATACCATCAACATAGAAATCAACCCCTCCGACATCGAGTGGGACACATTCCGGAGCGGCGGCCACGGCGGCCAGAACGTGAACAAGGTGGAAACGGGCGTACGCGTACGCCACATTCCCACCGGAATCACCGTCGAGAATACGGAAACCCGCAGTCAGCAGGATAACCGCCAGCGGGCATTGCTGATTTTGAAGTCGCGCCTCTACGACATAGAGCTCAAGAAGCGTCAGGAGAAGCAGGCCGAGCTGGAGGGACAGAAAAAGCGCATCGAGTGGGGCAGCCAGATACGCTCATACGTGCTGCACCCATACAAGATGGTCAAGGACCTGCGTACAGGCTGGGAAACCGCTGACACTCAGGGAGTTCTCGACGGAGACCTCAACGCCTTCATGAAAGAATTCTTGATGAATCAATAAATTATTAAAGATTGTAATCACTTTTTAATACAACTCAGATAACTATGAATAGATTTTTATCTCTCATTGCTGTTCTTATAATGTTTGTAGCATGCGGCGAAGAGATCAATAAACCTGATGTTCCTTCATCTGTCGGCAAGATCACCATCTCTCCTATCGTCACAAAAGTGGCGGAGACGAGTTTTGAGCAGGGAGACGAAATCGGTCTTACAATAGTCAGAAATAGTGGCATCTGGGCCGATAACTCCAGATTGAGCTATGACGACGGACTCTTTTCCGGCGAGTTAAACTGGTACCCCGACGAGGACGCTTCTACGCTCAAGGCATATTACCCTTATTCCGAGAACTTCCCAAGCACTTTTACCGTGGCTCTTGACCAGAGAAGCGGAACGTCCTCCTCGGATTTTGTCGCTGCTGTAAAAGACGGCGTTATCCCTTCCAGCGAATCAGTCACCATGACCTTCTCACATAAGTTGAGCAGGATACTTATCACTTTGGAAAACCGGTCCGGCAAAAGCATAGAAGGGGTTACGGTTGGAGGGACGATTACAACGGCGGCAGTGGGTGAAAACTTCGAGATAGTAGCAGCCGATGTTGCCCCGGAGGCTATTCAGGCATTAAAGGTGTCGGATGCGGAATATCGTTTAATCATTGTTCCCCAGACTGCGGCTTTCACCGTTAAGGTAGCTGTGGGCGGAAAGGTTCTGACACAGGATCTGCCTTCTGCAGAATTCATGTCCGGAAAGGAGTACAAGCTGGGTGTGGTAGTATTGGAAGACAGCATCAAGATAGTACTGAGCAGCGATATCAACCCCTGGGACGACGGTGGAGATATTCCGGGCGGAGGGGAGGATCCGGTAGGGTCAAAGGGCGCCTACAAGCACGTTGTAATTATAGGCGTTGACGGTGCAGGGGCATTCTTCAAGGATACTCCGACCCCCCGCATCGACGAGATCTTTGCCGGCAAGGCCACGACGCTGAGGTCAAAGACCTCATTCCCGACCATCAGCGCGCAGTGCTGGACCTCGCTGCTTCACGGAGTCCTTCCAGAATATCACCGTATAACAAACAGCATTGCCGAAGACAAAACTACCTGGTATCCGGTGAAGAGCCCGTATCCGTCCATCTTCAGGGTGGCGCGGGAGGCCTGTCCGGACGCAAAACTTGCTTCATTTGTGAGCTGGTATGCCATCAACAACGGCATAATTGAGCATAATCTCGGCGTTGAAATGGGGGAGACCAAAGACGTCGACCCGGAGATAGCGCGTATGACAGTCCAGTATCTTTCTGATAATTCGCCGATGCTGCTTTTTGTCCATTTCGGATCGCCTGATGTCGTCGGTGAAAAGGTGGGATTCGGTACTAGCGCCCAACTTCAGGCTATAAGCGATCTGGACACCTACATTGGATGGATTTATGATCAATTGAAGCTTAAGGGCCTTCTTGACGATACACTCATCATCCTCACCGCAGATCACGGCGGAAAGGGCAAGACTCACGGCGGCGATTCGGATGAGGAGAGATATGTATTCCTCGGCGTCGCCGGCAAAACGGTGGCTGACGGCACCATCGAGGATGCCGAAACCCGCGACGTCGCGGCAATCGCCGCCTTCGCGCTCGGGCTTGAATGCCCTGAGACATGGACCGGTCATGTCCCGGCCGGCGTGTTCAAGGATGTTACTGAGGTGGGAGAACGCAAGGAAGGGGTGTTCCCCGGTGCACAGTACCGCAATCCCGAGACTGTGCCTACACCTGCGCCGAGCGATATGCAGGCACTTCTGGACGGACACCAGATAATGGCCTATTTCCCGTTCGACAACAATATCAACGACGCCTTTGGTAATGTGCAGACAACATCCTCCGGGACTCTGCAGTATTATGACGGATACTTTGGAAATGCAGTCGCGCTGAATAGCGGCTATTTCACTTTAAAGAATTTTACAGTCGGCACCGGATCGTTCTCAGCCGCCTTCTGGCTGAAAGCCTCCCTTCCCTCGTCCAAGGATGCCGATCCTGGAATCATTTCCAACAAGGACTGGTATAAAGGGACAAACAGCGGTTTCATCTTGTCCCTGAGGGGCAGCGGCGACATCAAATTCAATGTCGGTGACGGCAGTAAGAACAGAATGGATTTCACCCGCATCCTTCCGGGAGACTTTTCCGACGGATGGATGCATGTCATTATGTCTGTCGACCGTCCTAACAGGGTGGTGCGTATTTGGTATGACTTTATTGACGGGGATGAGGCCTATATTCCCGAAGCCCTTGCTGGCATCTCTTTTGACTCGCTGGCTTTCAATATCGGCCAGGACGGTACAGGTTCGCTTTCGCATAAACTCCCTGCAACGATAGACGAACTCGTTATCACAAAGGATGTTTTGGACGAAGAAGATGTAGAAGCTCTGAGGAAATACTATTCTAATTAGCAAATATCAGCATGTCGAATTTTATCAACTAATCAACATAATACTCTAACAAAGGACACAAAAGCAATGCATAAGCTCGGATGGCTCTTTCCCGCACTGGTCGTCACCATCAACGCCGTATTAGTTCTTATTTTTTGGAGCTCCTTATCGGAAAACCTTCCTGCACATTTTGATTTGGACGGAAACGCTAGCGGATCCATTTCCCGCACAACGCTTCTGTACTATCCCTTGTTAGGTGCGGTTATCGGCCTGATCGCCTACCTAATCAGATGTCGCATTGATAGAAAGTATTTCAATGTAGGCCTGCTGATTCTTACCTCCGGTATAGAGTTAATCATCCTATCATCAACGCTGGTTACCCTCACGCAAGGGACGAAGCCTTTCTTCATGCTCGCAGAACCTGTCATTCTTGTCATTGCTCTTGCAGCTTTCATTGTTTGTCTTATCAAATCCAGAAAACATGAATAAAATCACTCCCACCAAAAGATTTGCAGAGGTTTGAGGGACTGGTTAACTTTCAGAAGAACTGGATGGATCCTAACGGGGCCATTCCAAGATTAACTATCGGATTCATATAAATGCAATTAAACAGAATCTTATTCCAGCCGTAGTTTCCGAGAAACAAGTGACAATTATGTATGCAAATGAGGCGGATGTTTTGAATGTCGCGTTGTTTTGAATGACCGCCAAAGAGTGGCGAGAGGGTAATCTCAATACCGAATGTGTCCAGAATTGCCTGCCGGTGGTTATGGAAGGTGCGCTCAGGGATATGCATCTCTTTCTGGTCATTCAAAGAGGACGATCGCCAATAGTCATCAATCTCCCGCTTGGATATGTGACCATATCGACCGATAAGATCAATCAGCCAGACATAGCGTTTAAAGTAGTCCTTTGCCATATTTGAATAACTTTGGAATCTATCCTTACAAATATACAACATGTATTTGTTATTTCCTGCAAAGGAAGCATCTCACCTTGCCAAAAAGCGGCAAGGTATCAAAATAATTCAAATTATTCAGTCTTGACAACATATTTGCAGAAGTCCGAGGAATTGGTTAACTCTGTACAATTTGTCTTTAACCCCCTCGAATTCGAAGGGGTTGTCGAATTACAACAAAAGATTTGCGAAGGTCACTCGGATTGGCTATTTTTGTAATAGCGTGAGGGAGTCAAAATGACCATCCCTTGCGGGTATAAAATTTTATCCCTATATTTGTGCTGTTAATACTAATTGATTATGCCGACAATATTGTTTCTTTTTGGCCTCCGCTTCTTCTTTTACTCGGAAGAGCACCTTCCTATGCATGTACATGTAAAGAACGGGGACGGTAAAGCCAAAATTATTATTGAAACGGCAGAGGTGGTAGAAAACAATGGTATCAAACCTGCCGACTTAAAGAAAGCAGTAGATGCAGTTAAACAATACAAAGCCGAAATGATTAAGGCTTGGAAGGAATACTTCGACGAAGATTAGTACTATGGAATCCATCGTTAAAGTTTGGTTCGCAGAAGGAAGGATTTTTATTTTGACCGACCAGGGAAATACCTACAGCCGTCCGCTGGAGGCTTTCCCTCTATTGATGGAAGCCAATCCAGAACAACGTTCAAAGTATGAAATCGGGATGGATGGTGATGACATCCGCTGGGACGATATTGACGAGGATATCCATATCAGCAGTTTTTTCGTAACTGCAGAACCGGATTTAAACAATCCTATTGCACAAGTGTTTCGCCAGTTCCCCCAACTGAATGTCTCCGAGATGGCTCGCTCAATTGGGATTAACAAAAGCTTGCTATCTCGCTACATTTATGGGATAAAAAAGCCTTCCGAACAGCGGAAAGAACAGATTCTTAGCTGCATCCGTCAACTTGGCCGTGAAATGGCAGCCATCTGATCGATAATCTAACACATCACACAAATGCCTGATTTCAAAGACTATAATTACCTTTTGATACAGCTATAGTCTTTGGTTTCAATCCTGTATTCATTTGAGTCGTTTACGGTCTTGATCAGAGAATTGTTGAACGGTAAGCTTCACTTCGTGATGCCAGGCATCCACAGAATAAACTAATCCTCCAAAAGATTTGCGAAGGTCACGCGGATTGGTTAAATTTGTAAGAATTGAAACAAAGAGAATGATACGAATCCGCCCCAGCAAAACGGTTTGTTCAGTGATGGCTTTAGCCATGGTGATCCTGGCAGGGTGCGCGCAGAAAAAGGCGATTGAGCCTTCTTCGCAGTGGACTCCTGAGCAGGCACAAGCATGGTATGATGCCCAGACCTGGCTATCGGGCTGCAATTACATTCCGGCTACCGCAATCAACCAGATTGAGATGTGGAGCGCGGATACCTACGACCCGGCACAAATAGATAAGGAACTCGGCTGGGCCGAGGAACTGGGGTTCAATACCCTGCGCGTCTTTTTGAGCAGTGTGGTTTACGAAAATGATCCCGAAGGGCTGATTTCTCGCATGGATGACTTCCTGAATATTTGCAATAAGCACCGGATCCGCCCATTTTTCGTCTTTTTTGATGACTGCGGGGAACCCGAATCGACCTACGGCCCGCAGCCGGCCCCGCAGCCAGGCATCCACAATTCGTATTGGTTGCAGGATCCTCCCGCCGATGTCCGCGCCGACACTACTGCCCTGTATCCGGAACTGGAGGCTTATGTGAAAGACATCGTGAGCACGTTCCGTTGCGATGACCGCATACTCCTATGGGACCTGTATAACGAGCCCGGAAACAGCGGCTACTATGACAGTTCTTTCCCTCTGATAAAGAATGTATTCCGCTGGGTACGGGAAGCAGGTGTGTCGCAGCCGGTTACGGTGGGAATATGGTCCAAACTTGGTAACTTAAATTCAGTGCAGCTGGACAGCTCCGACATAATCACTTATCATTGCTATGCCGGAGAATTGGAAAGACAGCAGCTCATGATAGACACACTGCGCACCCGCGGCCGTCCTCTTATAAACACTGAATACATTGCCCGCACCTTAGGCTGCACCTTCGGGAAGGTCATGCCCTTCCTGAAAGAGAACAACGTGGGCGCAATAAACTGGGGTTTCGTCGCCGGTAAGACAAATACCATCTTTGCCTGGGATACCCCCCAACCGGATGTCACAGAGCCCGAAGTCTGGTTCCATGACATCTTCCGGGCTGACCACACCCCCTTCTCCGAAGAAGAGATAAAAGTAATCAAGGAGTGCAACCGTTAGTGCCCACGAAAGAATTTGTGAAGATGCATCGGATTGGTTATCTTTGTTAGACTCTGACGTCGATGCCATGAAAGAGCTGACGATACAAGACATAGAGACCATCCTTCACCGTGATGAGAACCGCGTCATGGAGGCCAAGAAAACTACCGGTGAGATTGTCGCCGGTATGCAGTCCGGCTGCGTTTTTCTCAACACGGAAGGCGGCTGGCTGTTCTTCGGCATCCATCCCAAGACGCTGAAGATTCTTGGTCAGGATGTGGCCGATCAAACTCGTCAGGAAACCGCCAGGGAGATGTACAAATTTTCTCCTACAATTGACTTGTCGGCTCAATATATCGATGTACCTGACCGTCCCAACCAGAAAGTCATTGCCATCTGGTTCCCAGCTCCGGTCCCTTTCACCGCTCCATATACCTACGACGGCCGTCCCTATTACAAGGTAGAGAATACTACCAAACAGATGCCTCGCGATTTGTTTGATGAGCGTATCCGCCTGAGTGACCCCAAGAAGTTTAGTTGGGAGATGGTTCCATGCTCCGGTGCAACAATTAGGGACATTGACTCCAAAACGCTGAGAAATGCCATAAATGAGGGTGTCTCCAAAGGAAGAATTCCAACTGATGCCGGTGCTGCCAAGACGATAATCGAACGCTTGCGTCACTTCAATGTCATGACTCACAATGATGAGCTTACAAACGGCGCTATTGCCCTTTTTGGAAAGAATCCCATCCGATTCTTTTCTAACTGCAAAGTACGACTGGCTCGTTTTGAGGGCACTATTATGGACAAGTTCCGTGATCAGGCAGTTGTAGAAGCTAATCTTTTCCAGCAGCTTCAAGCTATCGAAGATTTCTGCCGGAAACATATGTTTATGTCTGGTGACCAAGATGATTTTGATAGCAAGAATGAACTTACTGTCCCTGTTAAGGTCATAAGGGAGGCGTCTCTAAACCTGCTGACACACAGGACCTGGTGGTCGGAGAACATGTCACCCAGTGTGGCCATCTTCGATGACCGAATTGAGTTTATGAATCCTGGAGCCTTCCCGACAGGTACTTCTCCGGATGAGTTCCGTCTGCGTCCTCACTCGCTTCCTATTAACGAGAAGATTGCCGGTGCGCTATTTAAAGGAGGTAAAGCTGAAGGCTGGGGCCGAGGCATCCTCAATATCTTTACCTATTGTAAAGAAGCAGGGCTGCCTGCACCCGAGTATGACTTCGTAACTCATTTCGTTTGCCTGACCATCCGTTTCAAAGAGCCGCTCACTCCACATTTGAGTGGTGATAGGTTAAATGAGCCACTAAATGAGCCACTAAATGAGCCACTAAAACTTCTCTCGGTAGCCGTCAGAAGTGTCTATGATACCATAAAAGCAAATCCCGGAATACGTAGACCCGGGATAGTGGCCCAAACAGGTTTGAATCTTCCTAAAGTAAAACGTGCTATCACTGTCCTTACGACGAAGAGTTTGATAGAACATCGTGACTCCGACAAAACCGGTGGCTACTATATAAAAGAAATACAGAATAATAATGATTAACACATACCCAAATGCCTGATTTTAAATATTCGCCGATGTTTCAGCTCGGCCCCGATACTACTGAGTATTACAAGATTCCCGGATCGGAAAAACTGGTGAAGACCAGTAAGTTCGGAGGACACTGCGGTTGCGGTGGCAAAACCATCCTCGAAGTTACCCCCGAGGCTCTTACGTTGGTGGCGCAGCAGTCTTTCCACGACTGCCAGTTCATGCTTCGCCGTGCCCATAATGAGCAGGTAGCGGCAATCCTCAGCGACCCGGAGGCTTCCGAGAACGATAAATACGTGGCCCTGCAGTTCTTGCGCAATGCCGAGTGCGCCGTAAAAGGCGTTCTGCCGTTTTGCCAGGATACCGGTACCGCCATCATCCATGGCGAAAAGGGCCAGCACGTCTGGACAGATTTCGAAGATGAAGAGGCCTTGAGCCGCGGTGTGTTCAACTGCTACACTCAGGAGAATCTGCGCTACAGCCAGAACGCCCCTCTGGACATGTACAACGAGGTCAACACCAAATGCAATCTTCCGGCCCAGATAGACATAGAAGCTACCCAAGGTGAGGAATACAAATTCATCATGGTAGCCAAGGGCGGAGGCAGCGCCAACAAAACCTACTTTTATCCCATGACCAAGGCCACCATCCAGAACGAGGGTACCCTGCTGCCTTTCCTGGTGGAGAAGATGAAAACCCTCGGCACTGCGGCCTGTCCCCCTTACCATATTGCATTCGTAATCGGCGGCACTTCCGCGGAGAAGAACCTGCTAACGGTGAAGCTCGCCAGCATTAAATATTACGACGCTCTGCCCACTACGGGAGACGAGACCGGACGCGCATTCCGCGATATCGACCTCGAGCAGAAGCTCTTGAAAGAGGCGCAGAAGATCGGCCTCGGAGCTCAGTTCGGCGGCAAGTATCTTGCTCACGACATCCGGGTAATCCGTCTGCCGAGGCATGGCGCCAGCTGCCCGATAGGCATGGGGGTAAGCTGCTCGGCAGACCGCAACATCAAGAGCAAGATCAATGCAGACGGCGTGTGGATTGAGAAGCTTGATACCAATCCTTCCGAACTGGTACCAGAGGAGTGCCGCAGACCGGGAGAGGGCGCTAAAGGTATTGAGATAGACCTTGATAAAGGCATTGACTTCGTACGCGGAGAGCTTACCAAGTACACGGTGGGAACTCGCGTAAACCTTAAGGGAACCATAATTGTGGCCCGCGACATAGCCCACGCCAAACTGAAAGCCCGCCTGGATGCCGGAGAGGGATTGCCCCAGTATTTCAAAGACTACCCTGTGCTTTACGCCGGTCCCGCCAAGACGCCGGAAGGCTTCCCGTGCGGCTCTATGGGCCCTACTACTGCCAACCGCATGGACCCGTATGTAGATGAGTTTCAGGCTAACGGTGCTTCGCTCGTAATGATTGCCAAGGGCAACCGTACCCAGCAGGTAACAGATGCCTGCATGAAACATGGCGGCTTTTATCTCGGTACCATAGGCGGCGTGGCTGCAGTGCTCTCGCAGAGCAGCATACGCGGCATAGAATGCGTGGAGTATCCGGAACTCGGCATGGAGGCAATCTGGAAGATTCAGGTAGAGGACTTCCCTGCATTCATTCTTGTGGACGACAAGGGTAACGATTTCTTCAAGACCATTGGTTTATGATAGAGATTATTCAAGTCAACATCTCCGGCGACGACAAGCCGGGCCTTACCAATGCACTTACCGGCATTCTTGCCCGCTACGACGCGTTCATCCTGGATATTGGGCAGTCCAATATTCATAAGTCTCTGGCGTTGGGTATTCTGTTCCGTACCACACCGGAACGCTCGGGCTTTATCATGAAAGACCTTATTTTTGAAGCCTCGCGCCTTGGTGTGCAGATTCGCTTCACGCCTATAGATAAGGAACAGTACGACGCCTGGGTGGCCCGACAGGGACGCAACCGTTATATCGTAACCCTGCTCGGAAGGGAAGTGACCGCATCCGAAATAGCTGAGGTATCGGCCCTTATCACCAGATACGGTCTGAATATAGATGCTATCAAGCGCCTCACCGGCCGCATGCCGCTTGAGGGTCCTACCGGCAAGTATTGTATAGAGTTGTCCATCCGCGGACAACTGAAAGCCGACGAACGCCTGGCTTTCCAGCAGGAACTCATGTCCCGTTCCGGCTCCGGCCTGGACATTTCCTTCCAGAAAGACGATATTTACCGTCGTTCCAGGAGGCTCATCTGCTTCGATATGGATTCTACGCTCATCGGTACGGAGTGTATAGATGAACTTGCAGAGCGCAGGGGAGTGGGCGACCAGGTTCGTGCCATCACGGAGTCAGCAATGCGGGGAGAAATAGACTTTAAGGAAAGCTTTCGCAGAAGGGTATCCCTGCTGGAAGGCCTGGATGTGTCCGTAATGGAGGATATAGCCCGCAATATGCCTTTCAACGAGGGCTTGGAGCGTATGATGCGGATACTCAAGATGGTCGGATACAAGACCGCCATTCTTTCCGGAGGGTTTACCTACTTCGGCAATTATCTTAAACAAAGATTCGGCTTCGACTATGTATATGCCAACGAGCTTGAGATCGAGGATGGAAAGCTGACCGGTCGCTATGTTGGCGAGGTCGTTGACGGCGCACGCAAGGCCGAACTGCTTAAGTTTCTCTGCCAGATGGAGGGAATCAATCTGGAGCAGTCCGTGGCTGTGGGAGACGGAGCCAATGACCTTCCGATGCTTGGTCTGGCCGGCTTGGGAATCGCCTATCATGCCAAGCCCAAGGTTAAGGCTACCGCAGACCAGAATCTTTCCACCATAGGTCTGGACGGCATACTGTATTTCCTGGGATTGAAGGATTCTCAGATAGATCCGTTCTAGCAGATGCTAGAACGGATCTATCGACTACAATCCCCCTGCACCCCCAGGGGACGGGGGGCGTTCCCCCCGAAACCCCCTGTCGCTAGAACGGATCTATCGACTACAATCCCCCTGCACCCCCAGGGGACGGGGGGCGTTCCCCCCGAAACCCCCTGTCGCTAGAACGGATCTATCGACTACAATCCCCCTGCGCTTATAATAAGAATTTTTGTATATTTGCAGTCCTCTTGCGGGCGTGTTGAAATGGTAGACAAGCAAGACTTAGGATCTTGTGCCCTGTGCGTGTGGGTTCGAGTCCCACCGCCCGCACCCTGTCAAACAGGTACTAATATACCTTACTGTCGCAGGAGTTGGCGTTATAAACGGTAATGTCCACATGTAAGGTCCGGTTGCGGCCAAGTCCCTCCAGTTCTACAGGGAAACGGCAGGTCTTCCCATCTATTTCGCATTCCAGTACCAGCAAAGTGTGAGGCGTTCCTATTGTAGGCTCGCCCGAGTCATTTGGATAGCAGAACAGTTCGGTCATAGGATGTTGGGTAAAGACGCCAACATCGTACGGGAGGAACTTTTTACGCTTGTCTTCCAGCATTTCCGTCGGCCGGAAACCGCTTGTGCGCAGGACTTCTGCAGAAGAATTCATATTCTCCAGATATACCCGGGGATCCTCAAGCCGTGTCAAATAACTCATCATATTACTGATTCCGCAAAGCTGCACGCGGGACATCAGCGGTTCCAGGACTACCCGGCCGGACATATCCGGCGAAAGGCTGCAAGTCCCGCTCATCACGGGCGACGACGGCGAATCTTCGTCGAACTCATAACTCAGCAATTCAATAGAATCGTAACGCTCTATTGCCCTCCGGCTGAAGCTGCGGGGACTGTTGGCAATAGCCACTACTGTTTTGGCTCTCCTCGCGCCTCTGACTACGATGGTGTCGGGCAGACTGTCATAGCGTTTCCAGCTTTCCAGTCCACCCACCCCGTCCGCATCATAGATAAGTATGTCAAGACTGTTTAGCTGCAAGTCGGATTCAGACAGATTATTATTCACTGAACATTTAAGTAAGAACCAGCAGCTGTCAACTGCAACGTTCACTTCTTCGTTGTCTTCTGGCAAACTCACAATTGACCGGCAAGAAGAAATCAAGCAGGCCGGGAAAAAAGATAAAAGCAAGCTGAACAAAAGATAGTGTTGGGGCAGAGTGCCCCTCGGCGGACGCCGGCAAAGGGAAAAACACCGGCCTGATTGATTCCATTTCGTTTTCATAGCACTGCAAAACTATGCAGCCTTATCTGAAACTCAATGGAATCAAAAAAATCGTATGTGAAATTTTGCTGATTTTTTAAGAAATCAGTTTTCTCCCCCGAAAAGTCCCTCCAGAAGGGTAGTATATCTTTTGATAAAGATTACCTTGGAAAGTTTTTCTTCAGCTATTCTTCGGCTTTCTGAACCCCACCGCGCCAGATCTTCCGGAGTTGCAGAAGCGAGCTTCTTAAGGGCAGAGGAGAAACTGTTGCTGTCTTCCGGATTGAAAAGCACGCCGTTCTGTCCCGGAACCACATAGCGGGCGTTGTCGCTCACGTCGCTGCAAACTGCCGGCAGCCCGCATGCCAGGGCTTCGGCCAGGGCATTGGATGTGCCTTCATAGAAACTGGGGAGACAGAATGCATCTGCTTTGGCGTAGAGCTGTTCCACATCCTCGCAGCCGGGGTGTATGTGAAAGCGTTTTTCCAAGCCGAGCTTGCGTATCAAGCTCTGGCAGCGACCGTAGTATTTGTCATTGCTCAGGGCCCCGTACCAGTCGAAGCAAAGATTTTCACAGCCTGCCTCATATACTGCCCGGATGAGCCCCAGAGCGTTTTTCCTGCCGTATAACCTGGCCGTAGTTACTACATGTATCTTGCCGTCCTCGCAAAACCTGCGTCCGGAGGGAGCGAAGCGTTCCGCATCTACAAAGTTGGGGATAGTTGTCAGCTTCTTGTCCAGGGCAGGGCAGCGCTTTCGCACCAGGGCCTCCTGGGCGTAACTGTTGCTCACCACGGCATCGGCCACCTTATAGAACCGCAGCCGGAACTTTGTATAAAGCGGCAGATTGGTGTTGCAGTTACGTTCGGATACAACCAGTTTAATGCCCGGACAGCGCTCTTTGATTAAACAGGCCTTGATATTAGTACCGACAAGATAAGAAATCAGAACTTCGCAACCGCTTTCCCTTAGGTGATCGGCGACATCTTCTATCAGTCGTTTTTCGTTCCCGGGATGGGGGATTACCGTTAGTTTAACCCCTGCCTCGCCCAGGGCCCCGGCGTAGAACGAGCCTTCTCTGTAGGTGAGGACTTCTACGTCGTGACCCTGTGCATGCAGCATGAGAGCCAGTCCTGAAAGCTGACGCTCAGCGCCTCCCAGGCGCAGGGAAGCTATAAAGCAGCAAATCTTCATAGTATCGGTCCGGCCTCCTGATATCTTAGCCGCCGAAGTTGTCGTAAAGGATGTTTTCCGGAGCTACTCCGAGCGAGTCGAGCAGTTCGTTGACGCACTTGGTCATCATAGGAGGACCGCACATGAAGTACTTGATGTCTTCGGGTGCTTCGTGGTCCTTGAGGTAGGTCTCGTTCATCACGTTGTGCACGAAACCTGCCGTGTACTTCACTCCGGCAGCGTCGGCTGCAGGGTCAGGACGGTCGAGTGCGAGATGGAAGCTGAAGTTCGGGAATTCCTTTTCGATTTCTGCAAAATCCTCCAGGTAGAAGGCCTCTACAAGTGCGCGTGCGCCATAGAAGAAGTGTACCTTCCGCTTGGTCTTAAGCGTCTTGAAGAGCTGCATGATATGACTGCGAAGGGGGGCCATTCCGGCACCGCCGCCAACGAAGATGTATTCCACGTCTTCGGGATCATTCTCAGGCAGGAGGAACTCGCCGAAGGGACCGCTGATAGTTACTTTGTCGCCAGGCTTACGGGAGAATACGTACGTAGATGCGATTCCAGGAGGTATGCCGGGAACAAATTTGAATACTCCCTTCGGCTGGGTGCGGTCGAACGGAGGAGTGGCTATGCGCACATTGAGCTTGATAATGTCCTTTTCTCCCGGATAGGAGGCCATAGAGTATGCACGTATGGTAGGCTCCGTGTTCTTGTATTTGAGGGAGGTGATACCGTACTTTTCCCAGTCACCCATATAGACGGGAGCTACGCCCATGTCGGCGAAGTCGGCCTCGTAGGCGGGAATGTCTATCTGGATGTACTCTCCGGACTTGAAGTCGATATGTTCGCCTTCCGGCAGCTTGACAGTGAATTCTTTGATGAAGGTGGCCACGTTCTCGTTGGAAATAACCTCACATTCAAGTTTCTTCACTGAAAGCGCGCTCTCGGCGACCTGTATCTTGAGGTTGTCCTTGACTTTTACCTGGCAGCCCAGGCGCCAGCCTTCCTTAATCTGCTTGCGGTTGAAGAAACCGGTCTCCGTGGGGAGGATTTCACCACCGCCTTCGAATACCTGGACCTTGCACTGGCCGCAGTTGGCCTTGCCTCCGCAGGCTGAGGGCAGGAATATCTTCTCTCCGGCCAGGGTGGCCATCAAATTGTTGCCCGGAGTAACAGCAAGCTCCTTTTTTCCGTTGTTTATATCAATCTTGACGGTACCCTTTGGGGTAATGGCATTCTTCACTATTAGGAGAAGAGCCACAAGTACAAGCGTCACTGCTGCGAGAATCGCTACTGAAGCAATAATTGTCTGACTCATATCTTTTTATAGTTGAATGCCCATAAATATCATAAATGCCATGCCCATGAGACCCACGGTGATGAAGGTGATGCCTATGCCCTTGAGGGGCTTGGGAACGTTGCTGTAACTCATCTTCTCGCGAATGGCGGCGAGGGCTACGATTGCCAGGTACCAGCCTATGCCGGAGCCGAGCGCGTAAACCGCAGATTCGCCTATGCCGGTGAAATCTCTCTGCTGCATGAATAATGAACCGCCAAGGATGGCGCAGTTCACGGCAATCAGCGGGAGATAGATGCCCAGCGAGGAGTAGAGAGAAGGGAGGAATTTCTCGACTATCATCTCCACAAGCTGCACGAAGGCGGCAATCACGGCGATGAATACGATAAAGCTGAGGAAACTCAGGTCAACCTCCGCGAACTTGGGGCCGAGCCACTTGAGGGCGCCCGGCTGTAGAACGTAGGTGTTGAGGAGCCAGTTAAGCGGAAGCGTGCAGAGAAGCACGAAGATTACAGCGAGGCCCAGGCCGTTGGCTGTCTTCACGTTCTTCGATACTGCCAGGTATGAGCACATACCCAGGAAGTATGCGAAGATCATATTGTCAACAAATATCGACTTTACGAATAAGCTGATGTATTCCATAGGGCTGTGCTGTTAGTTTTCCTGAAGATCCTTGTCAAGTGCCCTGTGAACCCAGATAATGCATCCAAGCAGGATAAGTGCGAAAGGAGGCAGAATCACGAGGTTGTTGGGAACATATGATGCGGGAAGCACCTGGAAGCCGAAGAGGGTGCCGCTACCCAGAAGCTCGCGGAAGAAAGCAACTACAACTAGTATAAGACCGTAGCCCACGCCGTTGGCCAGACCGTCGAGCAGTGAAGGGATGGGCTTGTTGCCTAGGGCGAAAGCCTCGATGCGTCCCATCACGATGCAGTTGGTGATGATAAGACCGATGTAAACGGAAAGCTGCTTGTCGATGGCGTAAGTGCCTTCTCCTGCTTTTAGCAGCTGGTCAACCAAAATCACCATCATAGCGACAACCACGAGCTGCACGATGATGCGTACGCGGTTGGGGATGGTATTGCGGAGGATTGAGCACACCAGACTGGAAAGGCCGGTGACCGCTATGACCGAGAGGGCCATTACCAAAGCGCCCTTGAGCTGTACCGTAACGGCCAGCGCAGAGCAGATGCCAAGCACCAGGACTGTTATGGGATTGCCCTTGAGTATCGGATTGAGGATGGTTTCTTTAAGTTTCTGTGCCATGACTTATTCCTCCTCTTCGTTAGTAGTTGTTTCAACGGCGTGTTCTTCCAGCATGCGGAAGAAAGCGTCTGTCCCGAAATGCTTCTCGTATGCCTGGAACCAGACGTTCAGTGCCTCGTTGAGGCCCTTGGAGGTCATGGTTGCACCGGTAATGGCATCCACTGCATTGGTGGCGCCTGTAGCTTCGGCATTTTTCTCCAGACGGAAAGCAGGCGTATCGCCCCATTCAATGGTCTTGCCTGCAAATTTCTCGCGGAACCAGGCTTCGTCCTTTATTTTTGCACCGAGGCCGGGGGTTTCTGATTCATGGTCGAAGTAGGCTCCGGCGATGGTGACGCGGTCGGACTGTAAGGCTATATAGCCCCAGACCGGTCCCCAGAGGCCTGCACCGTAAACAGGCATGACTGCGATGCCGCTCTTGAAGATATAAACCGGTAACGTGGCACCCTCGCCGGCCTTGATGGCCTTGTTCTGAGGTTTGAGTTTGCTGACAAGTTCAATATTGTCCTTACTGACGCCGAGTTCCGCAAGTTTCCTGCCTTCCAGGTCTATGGTATAGGCTTCCTGGATGTTGTCTGCGTAAAGTTGCAGGATATCGGCGTTCTTGGTAGCGTAAAGTTCGTCCGTGCTCTTTATCTGCGCAGCGGACATCATCTGGCGCAGGGTCTCTGCCTTTGCGTTGGCGTCCTGGGCGGGGCCAAGTTTGGAAGCCACGAAAGCCAGAACGGCCGCAACTACCACCACTACTACGGCGGTGTAGATGACTGTATAGACGTTGTTGTTGGTGTTCATGGCTATGCGGCTTTGAGTTTACGTTCCCTGCGGTTGATATGTACGCTGGTGACACAGTGGTCGATAAGCGGAGCGAAGGTGTTGAGCAGCAGGATGGCAAGCATCATTCCCTCGGCATATCCGGGGTTGAAGAGGCGTACCGTGATGCACAGCATACCTATGAGGATGCCGAAAATCCACTTCCCGCACTCGGTCTGGCAGGAGGTCACAGGGTCGGTGGCCATGAAGACCGTACCGAATGCGAAGCCGCCGTACAGGAGTTGCATGTAGAAGGGGATGTCGGTAATGCCGGCAACGTTGCCTATCCAGCCCACCAGAAGGGCTCCGGCAACGCTGCCCGCCATAATCTTCCAGCTGGCGATTCCGGTCCAGAGCAGCAGGATGGCACCGAGAAGGATGGCGATTACGGAGGTCTCACCTACGGATCCGGGTACTGTACCGATAAAGAGGTCCCAGAAGCCGGTTCCATATTGTGCGGCAGTACCGTCGAGGGCCAGGGGAGTGGCTCCGGTAAAAGCGTCCGCCACTGCGGTCTCTCCTTTCTTGAAAGCAATCCAGCAATCGGAACCGGACATGTAATTAGGGTAGGAGAAGAACAGGAACGCACGGGTAAGCAGGGCCGGATTCCAGATATTCATGCCGGTGCCACCGAAAACTTCCTTGCCGAAAATGACGGCGAAGGCTACTGCAATGGCGAGCATCCACAGGGGGATGTCAACCGGAACTATTAGTGGAATGAAGAAGCCGCTGACGAGGTAGCCCTCGCTCACTTCCTCGCCGCGTATCTGGCTGGAGGCAAATTCGATAGCGAGTCCCACGGCGTAGGACACTATGTATAGGGGGAGGACTTTAAGGAAGCCGAACCAGAAGTACTCGAGGATGTGTACTCCAGTTTGTCCCATTGCAAGTCCGTGCTGATAGCCTACGTTCCACATGCCGAAGAGGGCTGCGGGGGCGGCGGCTATCACCACCAGGATGAGAAGACGCTTAAGATCTACCGCATCACGCACGTGTGAGCCCTTCCGGGTCACTGTGCCGGGCACGTGAAGGAATGTCTCAAAAGCATCGACGGAACTGTGAAGCCAGTATAGCTTACCGCCTTTTTCGAAAATCTTATTCATATCTTTTAAGCCATTTCTTTGAGCATCAGGTCAATGCCCTTTGCGATGAAATCCTGAATGTAATTCTTGCTCGGATCCACGAACTCGCAGGTTGCGAGGTCCTCGGGGAGTACTTCGTAGATGCCGAACTTTTCCATCTTGTCTATATCTCCGGCAAGGCATGCCTTGGCGAGGAAAATAGGATAAATGTCCATTGGAAGCACTTTGGCATAATATCCGTCGTTCATGAGGAAGGGACGCGGGCCTCCGTGCAGGTTGGTGTCCATGTCGTACTTGCGCCAGGGCATAAGCCAGCTGAAGTAGCTGCGGTCTGTGCTGAACTGCTTCCAGCGTAAAGGACGTATCCAGCCCAGGAGCTCCTTGTCAGTGCCCTCGTGAATCAGGGTAATCTGGTCGTCGCTCCAGCAGAGGTATCCATCCTCGCCTACGTTGCTGCCGGAGAGCAGGTCACCGCTGATGAATCGGTCGAGTTCGGGGGTGTTGCCGTAGAAAGGAGCAAAACACTTCATCGGCGTGCCGGGAACGGTTTCCACGTAAGAAGGCTCGATGGCGGCAGGCCCTGTGACTGCCACAAGGCGCCTGACGTTGTAACTGCCGGTAGCGAAGAGTTTACCGATTGCCGCAACACCATGGAGCGGAGCGGTCCATACCGTCTCTCCTTTGCGGATGGGGCTGATATGGCTGATCTGTATGCCCACGTTGCCGGCGGGGTGCTTGCCCTGGAATGAGTGCAGGGTGCATCCGTTCAGCTTCGCAAAAACGGAATCTTTCACGGAAGCATCCAGCGACACGTGTACGGGAGCTATCTTGGAAAGGGCGTCGATGCCTTTCTGAATGAATGCTGCCTGACTGCCGAGGGTGAATTCGGTGTCGGCTGCAAGAGGAGCGCTGTTGAAAGCGGAAATGAAGATAGCTTTGGGACATGCGGAGGGGTCTGCCAGGATACCGTAGGGGCGCTGGACTAGCACGGCCCAGAGGCCGCTCTGCATCAGGGCTACCTTAATATCTTCTGCAGAGAGGGAGGCCGGGTCTTTGATGCCGAAATCAACGTACTCCTGTTTGTCGTCCGCTTCGATCAGAACTGCGAGAAGCTTGCGTTTCTCGCCCCTGACGATTTCTTTTACGATGCCGCTTACGGGTGCGGTAAGGAGAATGTCAGGGTTTTTCTTGTCAGCAATGACTGGTGAGCCGCAGAGCACGCGGTCTCCTTCCTTGACCAGCAGCCTGGGCAGCAAGCCTTTGGCCGCGTCCGGAAGAACGGCTACGGTTGCGGGAGTCATCGATTTGCTGACACGAAGGTCTGCGCAGCCGTTTACAGGCACATCCAGACCTCTTTTCAAAACGATGTTCTTAGACATTTTATAGGGTTAAATTTTAATTTGCTTAGAGCACGCGAAGATACCACTTTTTTTTGTATTTTCGCGACATTATGGAAAACAAAGTGGGTGCTATACTTGAAGAACTGAACGAGGAGCAAAAGAAGGCTGTAGAATGTCTTGAAGGACCGGTGTTGATTGTGGCGGGTGCCGGGTCCGGAAAGACCCGCGTACTGACCAGCCGTGTGGCGAATGTGCTTGCGCACGGATGCGAGCCGTCGAGGGTGTTGGCACTTACTTTTACAAAGAAGGCCGCCGGCGAGATGAAGGAGAGGATAGCCATGATGGTCGGAACATGGAAGGCCAGGCACGTGGTGATGGGTACCTTTCATTCCGTATTCATCCGGTTCTTACGTGAATACGCGGCTTCCCTGGGATATCCGGAAAACTTTACCATTTACGACCAGAGCGACTCCACATCTGCGGTGAAGGCTGCTGTGAAGGAACTTGGGCTGGACGACAGCGTTTACAAACCCAGGGACGTTCTGGCCCGTATCTCCAATGCCAAGAATAGTCTGGTTACGGTTGCCGGCTATAGGGCGGACGGCAACGCCCTGCGGGCGGACAGTTACGCCAAGAAGCCGCGTATCGTGGATGTCTATGAACTCTACCAGAAGCGTATGAAGCAGTCGGGGGTGATGGACTTCGACGACATACTGGTAAACATGAATATCCTGCTGAGGGACAATCCGCAGGCGCTGCAGGACATTTCGTCCCGTTTCTCATTCATAATGGTGGACGAGTATCAGGATACCAATTACGCCCAGTACCTCATAATCAAGAAGCTTTCGGCAGGTCATCGCAACATCTGCGTGGTGGGTGACGATTCCCAGTCCATCTATGCCTTCCGGGGAGCCCAGATCCAGAATATCCTTAATTTCAAGAAAGATTATCCCGAATGCAGGTTGTTCCGGCTGGAACGCAATTACCGAAGCACCCGCAATATAGTGGAGGCGGCCAATTCCATCATAGAACACAATTCCGGCCGAATTCCCAAGAAGTGCTATTCTGAAGGAGAAGAGGGAGATAAGATCAAGATTCTCAAAACCTTCACGGAGCAGGACGAGGCGGTGGAGATTGTTTCTGAAATCCAGTCCCGCATGCGTCGCGTCAGCGCCCGCTATGAGGAGTTTGCCATTCTATACCGTACAAACGCCCAGTCGAGAGCCCTTGAAGAGCAGCTCCGGCGCCGCAACATCCCCTACATGGTATATTCCGGCAATTCTTTCTTTGAACGTGCCGAGGTAAAGGATATGATGGCCTACTTTAAGCTGGCTGTCAATCCTATGGACGACGAATCCTTCAAGCGGGTGGTGAACAAGCCTGCCCGTGCGATAGGGGATACCACTCTTAAGGCCCTGGAGACCGTCGCCCAGGCCGCGGGAGCGCCGTTGTTCAGGTCGGTCTTCCTGGATAATCTGGAGCAGGCAGGTATTAGGAATGCAGCAGTTCTTAAACTGAGAGCCTTCTGCGCGATGATAGACGGATTCAGCAATTCTGTCAAGACGACGGACGCCTTCGAGCTGGCCCGACGAATAGCTCGGGATAGCGGCCTATGGGACTTTTACGAGAAAGATAATTCCATCGAAGGACAGGCTCGTTTTGCAAATATACAGGAATTGGTGAACTCGGTGGCTTCTTTTGTGGAGGACCGTCGCGATGAGGCGGCAGATTCGGAAGAAGCGGCGGATGCCGTGTTTACCCTGGACGACTTCCTTGAGAATGTGACTCTGCTCAGCAACGTTGACCTGGTGGACGAAGAAGATACAAATAACAAGGTGGCTCTGATGACCGTGCACTCCGCCAAAGGCCTGGAGTTCCCTTATGTGTTCGTTGCCGGGATGGAAGAGAACCTCTTTCCGAGCCAGTCAATGTCCGTGAGCCCCAAGGACATAGAGGAGGAGAGGCGGCTTTTTTATGTTGCCGTTACCCGTGCCCGCCGTGCCGTGACCCTCTCTTATGCCGGCACCCGCATGCGCAACGGTCGCCACGAGTCCAATTCACCGTCGCGTTTTCTCCGCGAGATAGACACCAAGTACCTGGACCGTCCTATGGAAGAGGAGGATTTCAGTGCCGATGGTCTCCGCCACGAGTGGGGAGGCTTCGGTTCTCGCTGGACCGGAGGGAGGTTGGATCGTATTGTAGGTGAATCCAGCCGCAGCGGTGTCGTGGGAAGAGGCTACTCTCCGGCAGGCGTGTCCACCCTCGGACACGTTAGAGGGGGGGACCCGCGGCATAGCCGTGGGGGGGATGAGGGCCGGAGGCCCGAACCTGTCCGGAGAGTAGCATCTTCCCCCATGATTGGCGCCGCAGCTACTGTCGACCCAGATTTCGAACCGCTACCAATGACCGCCTTCCACGTCGGCATGCGCATCGAACACAACCGCTTCGGCCCCGGCGAAATCCTTGAAATCACCGGCCGCGTCCCTGAACTCAAGGCCCGCGTCCGCTTCGATGCCCTCGGCGAAAAGCTCCTCCTGCTCAAATACGCCAAGATGCGCGAGGAGAAGAAGTAGAACCCGCCGCTGACAGGACTGCCGCACCCTCCGCAATCCTGTCTCCGGTAGGAATTTCCTACAGCCAGCGCCCGATGATGCTGAGTGTGGCTTGCTTGAAGCGCTCGGAGCCGTCCCAGGAATCTATAAGCGCCTTGTCTGCGACTCGGGCGCCTTCCTGCTCCCTGGAGAGGTAGGCCTTGTGCTCGAGGGCGGTGGGGGAGTCATAGATAAGTACGTTCAGCTCGTACAGGCTCAGAAGGCTAAGCTTGTCCAGGTTGGAGGAGCCCACGCAGGTGATGTAGTCGTCGCACACAAAAGTCTTGCTGTGGTTGAACGGCGGCTTGCGATAAACCACTGTGATGCCGTGCTTTATGCAATCTTTGACAGGGGCGCGATAAGCCGGATCAAGGGCGGTCATGTCGCTGACTTCCGGCAGGATCAGCCGGACGTCTATTCCTCTGCGGGCAGCTTTCTCCATTGCCTTCATCACAGGGCGCGACGGCAGAAAATACGGAGTCTCAAACCACACATATTCCTTTGCGTTTTCCAGTAGCCACACTATAGCTTCTTCCATCATGTATGCAGGCTGGTCGGGGCCGTCCGCAATGCACTGGATGATTTTCCCCTGTCCGCTGCAAGCCTCGCTGCAGTCGTGCTCCAGCTGATTTTCCGGCTTGCCTATCCTGTTCCAGTCTTCCAGAAATACTTTACGCAGACATTGGACGGCGGGACCTGTGATGCGAAGTTGGGTATCATTCCATCCCGACATGCTCCCATGGGTTAGATTCATGCCTCCCGTATAGCCGATCCGCTTGTCTATAAGATTGATTTTGCGATGATTGCGGGCGTCGGGAGAAGTGTAAGTGGGGTCTGGAAGCAGGAGTGGCGAGAATGCTCTCATGTCGATGCCAAGCTTACGGAATTCGCTGTAATACCCTGTAAAAACAGGACGCCCGTCGAATATACTGTCAAAGAAGTTGCCGAAGTTGTCGTGAATGTAGCGGACCTGAACACCTTCAGTAGTCTTGCGGGCCAGTATGTCGCGTACCTTTCTTCCTTCCTTGTCGTTTCCGAAGAGGAAGACCTCCAATTCTATGAGACTTTTTGCCTCTTCCAGGTCTTGCAGCAGAAGTTCAGAGAAGCGGCTTCCAATCCGGATCAATTCAAACTCGTTGCCTCCGGTAGGCGTAAAGGCAGGTTTGATTGCCAGCCTGCTGGCAAGTCTGGCATAATACGGCTGTATATAGGGAGTTGTGTTTCCGGGACTTTCGACGGCACTGCTGTCCGGGGAGGCAGACAGGATACCTATTCCGACAATGAGACATTTAAAAAAACTCATAAGTCTTTGTTAAAACCGGAGTGCAATATAGGAAAAATACTTAAATTTGCCAGACAATACTACTAAGATGCGGAAATCTTTGACCCTTGCTACAGTAGCTGTAATGCTGATTGTTTGCCCGTTTATTTGCGGTGCGCAGGAAGTGCCGGACAAAGCCGGACAGACCCTGTATTCCGGCAAACGCATTACACCGTCCGTCAGGGTGATTCTGCCGGTATTCCTCGGTACTTCGGCCCTTACCGATGCGCCTTTGGATCAGACCATAGGATTCAGTTATGGCGTGGAGGCTCTGGGGATGAGGCTTTCTGCCAGGAGCCTTCCGGTTGAGGCGAATATCGGTCTGCGCTTCAGCGGTATCTGCCTCCGTTCGATACCGAATGTGGTGCACCTTGGTGTGCCGGTGCGTGTGGCGTACAAGTTTGGAAAGAGCGGCAAGGTGTATCTTGGAGCGGCTGCCGAGTTGCGGCTTGGTAAGGTTAATGAATTTTCCCGCTTTATGGGAGTTGTGGAAGGAGGCGTTTCTTTCACTGGTTTCGGTCTCCGTGCGAGCTACACTTTAACTCCGCTCCTGAATAATTCCAGAGCGGTCTCTCTCGGTCTCGTAATCGGTATCTGAGCTACTTGAAAACTATCTTGCAGATGAAACTCTGGAGGTCTTCGATCCGGCCTTCCACGTACCAGGCCCCTTCAGGGTCACGGGCACGGAAGAGTTGAATGGTTTCGCCCAACAGCGCCTCCCGGTTATAATTAATGACGAAGTCGGTAACTGTATTCTGTGTGCTCAGTTCCACAGGAAGGCAGTCCATTGCCCAATGAGGGTATTTGGCGTTGTTGGCGTGCTGGTTGTAATCCAGGTCGGAGTATGTTACCAGATGCGCGCCTATTTCTTCGACCTCGCAGTCGCGGGGGAAAAAAATCTTTGGAGCATCGGGCTGGAGTGCCCTCTCCGGGCACTGAGGCTCCGGAGACATAATGTCAAAGATGCGTTCCGGCTTGGCAATGCTGCGGTTATTTATATCCATTAGCACCCAGGAGCTTGTAGCGTTGATGACTACTTTGCCGGAGGCGTCGATGACGCGGTAATCCCTGGTGAACATAGGTCCCTTTACGCCACTGTGCCAAGACTCAAGCACTACTTTTTCTTCTATCCCGGGCAGTCTGTAGAATTGTGCGGCATTACGCACCAATATCCAGCATAGACCTCTTCCCTTCAGTACAGGATCGGGAGACCCCAACTGCGTGGAGCCTCTGACGGCCAGTTCCTGCGCAATGTCGAAGAAGGATGACGGGCGCATGCGGTGACCCAGGCTGAGGAAATAGCAGGGGACGACGAAACTTTCTTGATACCTATCGGGTGTCATAACGTGTCGGATTGGTGTCGATGGAGGTCTTGAGTACGTTCAATGAAGAACAACCTGCGTTCAGCATTCCGGCCAGCAGGTCGATAGTAAACTTTTCGCTCTGGTAGTGTCCCAACTCGGCCAGCAGCATTCCGTCGTTCTCAAAGTAGTCGTGATAATGAAATTCGCCGGTGATGAAGCAGTCGGCACCCTGCCGGATGGCATCCCGCATCAGGAAGGCTCCTGCGCCTCCGCAGAGGGCTACCGTCTTGATTTGCCGGCCGTTGCACTGGGAATGACGCAGACATTCCACTCCGAAAACTGATTGTATGCGATGCAGGAAAGCCGAGTCTATTTCTGGAACACTTAACTCGCCAATCAGCCCCGAGCCGGATTCCTCGTCTCTGGCCTGCAACCACCTAAGATTCTGCAAACCAATAAGTTCAGCTATTTTATGATTGACTCCTTCGGGAGCGTTATCCAGACTAGTATGGGCGGAATAAATGGCAATGCCTTTGCCCAGGGCTTTTACTACACAGCGCTGCTGATAAGTGGAGTCACTGACCTGATTGAGGGCCTTGAAAATCAGCGGGTGATGAGAGATAATCATCTGGCAGCCGTTGGCGGCAGCTTCCTCTACTACGGCTTCGGTCACGTCAAGGCACACCAGCACCTTGTCCACAGAATCTTCTCGGAAGCCTGCCTGCAGTCCGGAATTGTCCCATTCTTCCTGGAAGCGCAGCGGTGCCGTCCGCTCAATTATCTCAATAATGTCTTTGACTTTCATAACACGGCAAAGATACGATTTTTTGGGATCATCCAACAGAACGGGTGGAGTATTTGTATGCGGCATCACTTCGCTCAGGAGCAGCAAGCCGGCAGCGGCGCAGACGAGTGTCAGAAGCCTCTCCGGCGTTACTCAGCCGCAGCGAGCGGAGCGAAGCGAGAATGGACGTAGCCGGAGAGGCTTGCTGCCAGAACGAAGCGCTGCCGGGCCGCCCAGTTTTTACTCTTGAAGCTGAAGTTTTCATAGGCCGGGCGAGGAGAGCAACTCCACTAAACTCCCCGCAGCCCTGACAGGAGAAAACTTCAGCACTGCAGGGATAAGGGCGGGACGGTAGAGGAATTGGAATCACCGCAGGGTGGACTGATGATCTCGGGCGGGGGCGCGAAACAGTGTGCAGAACGCTTTCTCAAGCGACTCCTGTATTGAGGGACCAGACGGCTGAACTTGCCAAATCTATTCTGTATCGCATCAATCGCAAAAATAGCATTATTTGCCTCAAAACCGCCAGATTTGTGGCAAAACGGTTGTAAAAAGGGCGAAATTGCCTCAAAATCGCCAGATTTGTGGCAAAACTGTCCACGAAATTAATGACAGGTACGCAGGGAAAACGGCTGCAGCCCCGCAAACTACGCACAGCGAAGATAATCCGTATACTCCACCTGTTCTATCGGGTGATCCATTTTTTGCGTAAAACATAAGTGGTTGACAGCAAGTTCCAAACAAAAACCAAGTGGAGGCAAAAACCTCCACTTGGAATTAATAAGTATCTGTGAAAGAGTGATTTGCACTTTACATCTGGGGAGCAGAACAGGGGGTGTCGGGGGGAACGCCCCCCGTGCCCCTGGGGGCAGCTGCGAAGCAGCGGGGGTTGGAAGCCGAAGCTGGTCAAAGCTGTGGGCCAGCTTTGACCAGCTTCTTGCCGGCTGCGTTGCTCTCGTACTTCTTGAAGTTCTTGATGAAACGCCCGGCGAGGTCGCGAGCCTTCTCGTCCCAGACCTTGGGATCTGCATAGGTGTCGCGAGGATCGAGGATGCCGGTGTCAACTCCTTCAAGCTTGGTAGGAACCTCGAAGTCGAAATAAGGAATCTTCTTGGTAGGTGCTTTGTCGATGCTGCCGTTGAGGATGGCGTCGATGATGCCGCGGGTATCGCGAATTGAGATACGCTTGCCGCTGCCGTTCCAGCCTGTGTTCACAAGATAGGCCTTGGCGCCGCTCTTCTTCATCTTCTTCACGAGTTCCTCGGCGTACTTTGTAGGATGCAGTTCGAGGAAGGCCTGGCCGAAGCAAGCGGAGAAGGTAGGGGTGGGCTCGGTAATTCCGCGCTCAGTACCTGCCAGTTTGGCGGTGAAGCCGCTCAAGAAGTAATACTTGGTCTGCTCGGGAGTAAGTATGGACACCGGAGGCAGTACGCCGAATGCGTCGGCGCTTAGGAATATGACCTGCTTTGCTGCAGGACCGTGGCTGTCCGGACGGACGATTTTCTCGATATGATAGATAGGATAGCTCACGCGGGTGTTCTCGGTGACGCTCTTGTCGGCAAAGTCAATCTTTCCGTTCTTGTCCACGGTAACGTTCTCCAGCAGCGCGTCGCGGCGGATGGCGTTATAGATATCGGGCTCGCTCTCTTTGTCCAGGTTGATGACCTTGGCGTAGCAACCTCCTTCGAAGTTGAACACGCCTTTGTTGTCCCATCCGTGTTCGTCGTCACCAATGAGGAGACGCTTGGGGTCGGTGCTGAGGGTGGTTTTGCCGGTGCCGGAGAGGCCGAAGAAAATTGCGGTGTTCTCGCCGTTCATATCGGTATTGGCGGAGCAGTGCATTGCGGCGATGCCCTTAAGAGGAAGGTAGTAGTTCATCATGGAGAACATACCCTTCTTCATTTCGCCGCCGTACCAGGTGTTCAAGATGACCTGTTCACGGCTGGTGACGTTGAAAGCAACGCAGGTCTCGCTGCGGAGGCCCAGTTCTGCAGGGTTCTCCACCTTAGCTTTTGCGGCGCAATAGACCACGAAATCGGGCTCCTGGTCGAACTCCTTCTGGTTCTTGGGACGGATGAACATGTTGGTCACGAAATGAGCCTGCCATGCTACCTCCATGATGAAGCGAACTTTCATGCGGGTGTCTGCATGAGTGCCACAGAAGCCGTCCACCACGAAAAGGCGCTTGCCGCTGAGTTGCTGCTGTGCAAGTTTCTTCACGACTTTCCAGGTCTTCTCGCTCATCTTGTGGTTGTCGTTGTGATAACCCTCGCTGTCCCACCAAATTTCGCCGGGGGCTCCTTCTTTGGTAGTCTTGTCGTAAACAATATATTTGTCCTTGGGAGAGCGTCCGGTGTACACGCCCGTCATCACGTTGATGGCGCCGAGCTCAGTCACCTGACCTTTGTCAAAGCCTTCGAGACCGGGTTTGGTCTCTTCGTTGTAAAGAACCTCGTACGTAGGGTTGTAAAGTACTTCCTTTACGCCCTTGATGCCGTACTTGCCAAGATTGATGTTTGACATAATTTTATAAGAAATTTGATTTTATTTTCAAGCCCACAAATTTAATCATTTTTCGCTATCAGTCAACCACCGCTACATCATTATTTTGGAGGATATTTCACCGTGGTCGTATGCTCTCCTGGCTGCACCAGCCTGTGGCAGGAGAAGGGGCGGCCGTCGGCGTCAAGACCTTCTATCCTTACAAGGTAGGGAAAGTCCGTGCGTTCACTGTTGCAGAACTCTATTTCTGCGCAACCATCAGAGAGGATAACGTTCGGCGACCACCAGATGGTGTTGCGGTTGTCGTCGGAACCTTCTTCTCCCCGGTCGTAACGTGGAGAGTTGAAATAGCGGGTGACCTGATATCCCTGAGGTACAAAATAGAGCATGGAAGGGTTTCGCTCCGTTTCCCTGCGAATCCCGCCAGGTTTGATGCTGATATGCACAACGCCTCCGTCTCCTCCGTAAACCGGATCCGCCTTTGTGGATATACTCAGCGAGCGCAGGTCTTCCAGCCGCAGCATGTCAAAGTTCCACCAGGCCTCTTCGGTATCATCAACTATCAGCAACACCCGGCCCGAATCGTTTTCATCGTCAGAGTCCACGGAATCACCTGAGCTGTCGAGGTCCCGCCTCCGGTTGCGGTTGTACATATTTTCGCCGTCATATTCGAACGCCGCCTTAGTCATTCTGAGGTATTCCAACAGCGTCATGTCTTTAAAGGTGACCAGATCTTCCCGATAGCTTTTCCCGAATACCAGTACGTCGTCATATTCATACCTCGCAGTTACAACTGCCGCGTTCAGCGTGTCGCCCGGTGCTGTTTCGTTCAGTTGAGGCACGGTTGTGAACAACGAATTGGCGAATCCCGGCGCAGGTCTATAGAGGTACGTCTCCGCCGCCGGGTCGCCGTCCCATTTCGGGATGTAGTGTGCACCCAGACGCGGGCTGCCTATATTAATGATCATCTCTGTATTCTCTGGAAAATCGAGGCTGTCGATGATAAAACGCCGGCCCTTTTCCACCTCGATTGAATGCAGAAGTTTCTGTTGGGGGACCAAAAAGGTGAAAGTGAAATTCCTGGGTATCTTGGAAGAAATCCTGCGCGTGATACGGCCTCGTATCTCCTGCATCCTTTCACGCAGGAATTTCACGCCGGAAAGCGTTTTCAGGTCGTAATACCTCCACCCCTGAATCATCATGAGCAAATCCAGGGCGACATCCCTCTCATGCTCCGGGATATCCGGGTCGAAGTAATAGTATGGATTGTTGATTCTGCCTTTGAGCTCGCTACTAAGCCCCATGTAAGACACAATCCCGTCGCTCTGATGCCAGTTTTTAAGAGTCCCTCTTACTACTGATATAGAGCAGGTTCCGTCCAGCGGTGTCCCATCGGTCCGGTTCAGGAATACGGTGCCGTTCACGAGGGCTTTCGGGTTATCCGGGAACTGATTAATGTCAACCCGGCAGACGGCTGCTTGAGCGTCACGTACAAAAAAGAGACGTTCCGCCATAATCTTTCCTTTCGCATCCACCAGGAGAAGGTGGTTAATACCCGGATGAAAGAAAGATTTTTCCACTATAAGTGCCCTGGCTTTGCCGTCGAGCCCTATGTCGGCTATGGGACGTAGCTCGGAAAGGTCTCGCAGCAGCAGGCTGGCGGTTCCTCCGCCAAAACCAAGGGCGTTTATATAGTAACGGTCTTCAAGGGTTATCAACTGCAATGTACCCCCGTCTTCGGAAGCTTGTGGAAGAGGATGCAGTGTGCCGTATGCGTCCAGCACGCTGTAATTATGACCGGCTTTCGGGAGAAACGTAAAGACCCCCATGCCGTCATGGCCGGTGCGAACCTGTTTAACTTCTCCTTCCTTATCGCTCACGAGGATGCCGGTAAAATCCATGCTCCGTCCAAGCCTGTCCACGGCCTTGAATCCTATTACAGCTTTATGCCCGGCAAAATACCGTCCGCTTTCTGGCCAGAAACTGACTTTCGCCTTGTCGGGTGACGGCCGGGAGGGCTTTTCCTTCTTTCCCCCTCCGCCTATTATGCGAATCGCGTCGTTGAAGAGGTAGTCGTTGCCGTTATTCAGTTGCCATAGTGTATAGGCCCTGATGGTATAATTCCCGGTTTCCAGATAGTCAGGTAGTTCTATGCAGCCCGGAAAGCCTTCTCCGTCGCGTTTTATTTTAACCCTGGTGACTGCCTCGCCATGGTCGTCCAGAACCTCGGCATAGATGAAATTGCTAGGTGGAAGAGCAGAGTGCCGCGACGCTTCCTGCACCCAGCCTTTGAACCAGACGGTCTCCCCTGCGGTGTAGCAGCTACGGTCGAAGTGGAGATAAACCTTTTCCGGAGAGTACCAGGCGGTGTAGGTGTAATATCTGGCAATGAGCGAGTCGGGTGCGGTAACAACGTCAGCCCTCGCCGTCTGAGAGACGGTAAGGATTAGCACGCACAGCGCGATATTCAGCAAACGTTTCAACGAACGCAAATATAAATAATGTTGTTCTCTTTACAAACACTCTCGGTAGAACTTGCGGCTGGGGAAGATAGTTTTTTCGTATATTTGCCAGTATGAAAGGAAAACTGTATCTGATTCCGTCGCCGCTGGGGGAATATGAACCGGAGGAGGTGCTTCCGGCGCCGGTGCTGGAAGTTGCCAGAAGCCTCAGGCGCTTTGTTGTGGAGGAGGTCCGCACGGCCCGCCGGTTTCTCTCGAAGGCCGGCCTCAGAGGCCATATAGAAGAACTTGAGTTCCATACTCTTAACGAGCATACTACCCAGCAGGAAGTGGAGTCCCTGGCAAGCCTTTTCGACAATAGCGACGTAGGCCTGATATCTGAAGCCGGCCTCCCGGCGGTGGCCGATCCCGGAGCCGCGCTGGTAGCTCTCTGCCACCGCCACGATATCGAGGTAGTGCCCCTGGTAGGTCCGTCCTCACTTATGCTTGCCCTTATGGCTTCTGGACTCAACGGTCAGAGTTTTGCCTTCCGAGGCTACCTTCCCGCAAAAACCGACGAGCGCAGAAGTGCCATAAAGGCCATCGAGCGCGACTCCAGGCAACTGCACCAAAGCCAGATATTCATAGAAACGCCATATCGCAACGACGCCCTTCTTAAGGACCTCCTGCAGTTTCTACAGCCGCAAACCAGGCTCACCGTCGCCGCCGACATCACCCTCCCGGACCAATACATCCTAACCAGAACCGTCGAGGAGTGGCGCAGGAAGACCGGAACCACCGAAACAATAGGCAAGCGCCCTTGCGTCTTCATCATACTTGCCTGAAAAATGACCCCGGAGCAGGTACTTAAACAATGGTGGGGCTACGACAGCTTCCGACCCATGCAGAAAGAAATTGTTCTATCTGCACTGGAAGGACGCGACACCCTTGCTATCCTGCCCACCGGCGGCGGCAAGTCCATATGCTTCCAGGTTCCAGCAATGATGTGCGACGGCCTTGCCCTTGTGGTAACACCGTTGATAGCCCTGATGAAAGACCAGGTGCAGAATCTCCAGAACCGAGGCATCAAGGCAATATCGATTCATGCCGGAATGACCCGCCGCGAAGTGGACATTGCGCTGAACAACGCGGCTTACGGCGACTGCAAATTCCTGTACGTATCTCCTGAGCGCCTTGGTACGCCTCTTTTTCAATCCTACCTCGGCGAACTGGAAATCAATTATATAGTTGTCGATGAAGCCCACTGTATCTCGCAATGGGGATACGACTTCCGCCCGGATTACCTCAACATAGGAGGCCTCCGTCAAAGCATAGGTGCTCCGATAATAGCTCTTACGGCAACTGCTACTCCAAAGGTTATAGAAGATATAGCGTCGCGCCTCTCCATCAACCCCCAGAAACCTTCTTTCAACATACTCAGAGCCGGTTTCGAACGTCCCAACCTCAGCTACATAGTACGCGAGTGCCGTGACAAAACCGGTCAGCTGCTGGATATCTGCAGTGGAGTGCCAGGCTCGGGCATAGTTTATTTAAGAAGCCGCCGCCGCTGCGAAGAAGTGGCCGCTCTTCTCAAAGCAAATGGCGTGAGTGCCTCATTCTATCACGCTGGACTGGGAGCCAAAAGCCGCAGTGAGCGCCAGGAGGCCTGGAAAAAGGGTGAAATCCGCGTCATGGTGTGCACCAACGCCTTCGGAATGGGAATTGATAAGCCCGACGTTCGCTTTGTGGTCCACTGGGAGCCTACGGACAGTCTGGAATCCTACTTCCAGGAAGCAGGACGGGCCGGGCGTGACGGCCGTCGTTCCTACGTGGTCCTCCTGTGGAACGCCAGCGACCTGAGCCACCTGCGGCAGATGCTGGAAAGCTCCTTCCCTTCGCTGGAGTTCATAGAAGACGTTTACCAGAAGCTCCACATTTTCAATAACATAATCTATGAAACGGGGGAGGGCTACACCATTAAGTTTGAACTGGAGAACTTCTGTAAGCAGTACAGGCTGAGGCCGTCACAAGTGCGGAACGCCCTAAGGTACCTTTCCCAGTCTGGCCATCTCAGTTGGAACGAAGACGCTGATTTCCCCACTCGCGTACGTATCTCAGTACCTCGTAACGCCCTGTACGATGTGGAGTTACCCCAGGAGCAGATGGTGCCGCTTCTGGAAGCGCTGATGCGGGGATACCCCGGAATAATGTCATATTCGGTCCCGATAGACGAGGAGAGCCTGGCGCGGGAGTGTGATGCCACGGTCCCCTGGCTGCATCAGCTGCTGTATCAGCTTTCGCTCGAAAGGGTAATCAATTACATACCGGCAGACCAATGCTCCCTGGTATTTTTATACCACAACCGCCTGATGCCGGGCAACCTGGACCTTAAGCCGGAACGCTATGCCTTCCTGCGCTCGAATGCGGAAGCGCGGCTGGAGGCTATGGAAGCCTTTCTTACAGATGACACGGAATGCCGTTCCCGTCAGTTGCTGCGTTATTTCGGTCAGACTGAGACCGCAGATTGCGGGACCTGTGACGTTTGCCGTGGCAGGACTCCGGAGAGCCGGGCGCGTGACTTGCTCAAGCGCTTTGCGGCGGAGCATCAGGGGGCGGGCTTGAAGGAACTGAAAGCATTCTGCGACAACCCGCGTAACGGATTGCCGCAGAATGCGATGGAGATATGGAGGCGAATGGTGGACGAAGGGATTATTTGACGATCCCGAGTTTCACCAGAAGCGCCTTCGGTTCGGGTGCATGACCGCGGAAGTTGCGGTACAGCACTGCTTCTTCCTGAATGCTGCCCTTAGACAGAATCTCGCGGCGGAATGCTCCGGACACCTCGCGGTTGAAGATACCCTTTTCTTTGAAGAGGCTGAACGCATCGGCCTCCAGCACCTCTGCCCATTTATAAGAATAGTATCCTGCAGAGTAGCCGCCGGCGAAAATGTGGTTGAAGGAGGTGGATATGCAGGTCCCCTCTACCTGAGGCATGAGTGCCGAAGGCCGGAGGACGCTCTTCTCGAATACAGTAGTCTCTGCCTCGGGCACGCTCTTGCCGCCGTGCCAGGCCATATCAAGGATGCCGAAGTCCAGCTGACGCACCTGTGAATATGCAGCCAGATAGTTCTTTGTGGCCACTATCTTGGCAATCAGCTCCGAAGGAATAACTTCGCCAGTCTGGTAGTGCTTTGCGAAGCCGCTCAGGTATTCCGGCTCGAAGGCCCAGTTTTCCATAATCTGGGAAGGCAGTTCCACGAAGTCGCGGGCAACGTTGGTCCCGGTGAGGGAACCATAGCGTCCCTCCGCCATCATCCCATGCAGAGAGTGTCCGAACTCATGCAGGAAAGTGGTCAACTCGTCGTGCGTAAGCAGGGAAGGATTGTCTCCCGTAGGCTTGCTGAAGTTGGTCACGATGCTTACGAAGGGTCTCTTTTCAATACCGTTCTCTATGCTCTGGCCGCGGAATTCCGTCATCCATGCGCCGCCCCTCTTGCTTGCGCGGGGGAAGAAATCGGCATAGAAAAGGGCCAGATGCCTGCCGTCCTCGTCCTTCACGTCATATACCTTCACGTCCTTGTGATAAACCGGGAGGTCCGGACGGGGAACGAACTGCAGGCCATAGAGCTTGGTGGCCAGGCCGAATACTGCGTCTATGCAGTCTTCCAGGCGGAAGTAGGGCTTGAGCTCGGCGTCGCTGAGATTGTAGTTGGCGGCCTTGTATTTTTCGCTCCAGTAGCTGAAATCCCAGGGCATGAGTGAGGTGGCGTCGAAGCCGCAGCTGCGGGCATAATTGTAGATTGCATCCACTTCTGCGCGGGCAGCGGGCAGAGACGGTTCCAGCAGCTCCTTGAGGAAGGCGTTGACCTCCCCCGGAGTCTTTACCATACGCTCCTCCAGTGCGTAAGCGGCGTATGTCTCATATCCCAGAATGTTGGCAATCTTGATTCGGTGGTCGATTATGTCCTTGCAGACCTGTGCGTTGCTTTCCATCGCACGGCTATTGTAGGCGCGATACATCTTTTCCCGCAGGTCTCGTCTCGCGGAATACTTCATGAAAGGTCCGTAGCTGGGATAGCTGAGGTCGTAAACCCAGCCTTCCTTATCCTTCTCGGCAGCAGTCTGCTTGCCAAGTTCCACCACAAAATCGGGCAGTCCCTCGAGCTCGGCCTCGTCCGTGATGTCCAGGGTGAAGGCGTTGGTTGCAGCCAGCACGTTCTTTCCGAAACTCAGTTCCAGCAGCGACAGTTCTTCGCTGAGTTTGCTATAGACCTCCTTGTCTTCAGGAGACAGGTTTGCGCCACCCCTGGCGAACTCCTTATACCTCTTCTCCAGAAGGCGCAGCTGGTCGGGTTCGAGCTCAAGGCTCTCGCGGGCCTCATAGACGGCTTTTACCCGTTCGAATAGCTTTTCGTTGAGCGCTACGTACATGGAGAATTCGGTCATCATGGGAGCTACCTTCTCAGCAATATCTTGCATCTCCTCGTTCGTGTCTGCTTCCAGGAGGTTATAGAAAATGGACGCTACGCGCTCCAACTTCTCGCCGCCGTATTCCAGGGCCTCTATTGTGTTTTCGAATGTGGGCTCTTCCGGATTGGCAACCACGGCATCAACTCCGGCCTTTGCCTCCTTGATCGCTGTCTCAAAAGCGGGCAGGTAATGGGCATTCTTGATTTTGTCGAATTGTGGAGCGCCGTATTCCAGCGGAGACTCCACCAGCAGGGGATTTTCCATTTTGCAGGATGTGATAGCGGCTGCTATAGCCAGTGCAACCAAAAAGTACTTTTTCATAATATATTATTCTATAATCAGTCCGTCATAGGCTGGGTGGACATGGGGTGGCAATTGCTTCTCGAACTCCGCGTGGGGCGGCAGCAGATGCGAGAGGTGAGTGATGTAAGACTCCTGCGCTCCTATACGGTCGAACAATTCCAGCACCTCGTCCAGCGAGAAATGTGAATGATGAGGCCCTGGCTTTACGCAGTTGAGGGTTACGGCCCGCAGCCCGCGAAGCTTCTCAAGTTCGTCATCTTCAAGTAGATTCATATCTGTCAGATAAGCTATGTCACCGAAGCGGTAGCCAAGCACGGAAAGTTGCTTGACCTTGTGGTGCCAGCCCTGAACAGGAATTACCTCTACGCTCTTGTCCTCTTCGCCACTGGGGCCAAGGTGCTTGTAGCCGAAACCTTTCTCCCATTGCAGCACCTCGTCGCCGGCATTGGAGAACACCCTGAACGGCCCCGAGCCGTCTATAGTGTGCATGTGCCATTCGGGCGCTCCCGGGTACTTGGGATCAGCAAAAGCGTAAGCATAAGTGTGCCTTAGGGAGTTCTCCACGTATTGTTCGCAATAGATATTCACGGGGTGGCTTTCGCAGAGGTTGAGGGCCCGGGTGTCATCCAGCCCTCCCACGTGGTCCATATGATTGTGAGTAAGCAGGATAGCATCCAGATGCCTAAGTCCTGCCGAGAGCACTTGCTGCCGGAAATCGGGGCCGCAGTCAACAAGTATCGTAAGCCCCCCGTATTCTACCAGGGCAGAAGCCCTGAGCCGCTTGTCTCTCGGGTTGGCAGACATGCAGACGGGACAGGTGCAGCCAATCATAGGAACGCCGGATGAAGTCCCGGAACCCAATATAGTAAGTTTAGCCTTCATATAGTCACATCAACGATTTTTCCGCTCAGACCTTCTTCGTAAGGGCGGCGGATACGTATGTAATTGCCTGTATATCCTTCCATAAATCCTTGCCTGTCAGTGGATTCAAAAAGCACTTTCTCGTGTATGCCGCGGTTCGCCTTCACAAACTCAGAATGCAGGCGCGAACTTAAGGCCTCCAGCACCTCCACCCGTTCTTTCTTCACTGCCTCCGGAACCTGGCCGTCCATACGGGCCGCAGGAGTGCCGGGACGTCTGGAGTAGGGGAATACGTGAATAAAGGACGGACGGACGCTCTCCAGGAAGCTCACGGTCTGCCGGAACAGGTCCTCCGTTTCTCCAGGAAGGCCCACCATGACATCAATGCCGAAGAAAACCATCGGCTTGCCCGGCCCCTCCATCGCCTGGCGCACATAATTCAGCTTGCGGGCGAAGAAAGCGGTGTCGTAATGCCGTCCCATACGCTCCAGAAGCTCGTCCGAGCCGGTCTGTAGAGGTATATGGAAGTGCGGCTGGAACTTGGTCCCGGAGGCAATCCAGTCTACTATTTCCTCGGTGAGAAGGTTCGGCTCTATACTGGAGATACGGTAGCGCTCGATGCCCTCCACCCCGTTCAGAGCTTGCAGCAGACTGAGGAAACTTTCTCCGGTACTGCGCCCGAAGTCGCCGGTATTCACACCGGTAAGAACTATCTCCTTTACCCCCATGGCCGCTATTTTCCCCGCATTCGCAACACACTCTGCAACAGGAACATTGCGACTCCTTCCTCTGGCGTAAGGCACGGTGCAGTAGCTGCAGAAATTGTCGCATCCGTCCTGCACTTTCAAAAAGGATCGCGTACGCTCGCCACTGCTGTAGGCGGGGAAGATATTTGTGTGATTATTAACCACTTGCGTGATGCCGCAGAATCGAAGGGCATCCGGCACCACGAAAGATTTCTCGTCGCACCCGAAAACCAAATCCACCCCAGGAATCGCCTCAATTTCCGTACGCCGCAGCTGCGCACTGCACCCGGTCACCACAATCACGGCCCCAGGATTCACCCTGTGTACCTTACGGATAAGATTACGGGACTTGGCATCAGCCGTGGCAGTAACGGAACAAGTATTTATCAAATAAATATCCGCCTTGCTGCTCCAGGGCACAACTTCCAGCCCCGCCGCAACAAAATCCCGCTCGTATGTACTGGTTTCAGCATAATTAAGCTTGCAACCCAGATTCAACAGCGCTATCGTCTTATACTTACCTTCGCCCATTCACACTCGCCTCCCACCGGAGGATTCTTCTTGTAAATACTAATCTCAAAATGCTTCAGCTCCGGAATCTCTTCCATCAGAGCATCTGCAATGCGGCCTGCCGCGTGCTCAAGGAGCATTGACGGAATCTCCATCTGCCGGGCAATGACACCATAGACACGACTGTAGTCCAGTGTGTCGGCTAAATTGTCAGAAATCTCAGCGGTGGAGGTATCCCAGTCGCAGGCAAAGTCCACCTTGAAACTGTTGCCCTCCAGGCGCTCATTCTCCAGGCACCCATGCCTTGCAAAGAAACACATTCCCAATAATTCTATCTTTCCCATCATTCAATGCTGATTGTGGTCATTTCCCGCTTCCGTATGGCTTCTTTAATCGCCGCCTCGTTCTTGCGTTCACGCGACATGAACAACTGCTTCAGGAACTCCAGCGTATGGTCGAACTCTTTCTGGTATGAGAAACCGAGGCCGTTGCGCTGTGAGAAATCCAGGCTGCTGGAGAACTCGTCTGCTGAGTGGGTAAACAGCTTGAAGCGCAGGTCCCCGCTCTTGTTTATCTTTATCTCAATGTCCAGGTCGCCCACTACGTCGCCGTTAGCGCTCTTGGAGGTGCTGTATTTACGGTTGCCCACAGAGCCGTTCACCAGAACACGGTTGTTGAACAACTGCGTAGATACGGCAACGTCGAAGATGTCCGTACCCACCCGGTCTTTCTGGTAGCCCAGGCCGAAGTCCAAAGGAATATCCAGCTTCTGCAATATGTTGTTGAGCTGGCTGGAAACAATTTCGCCCACGTTGGACGCTATCATATTGGTACCGTTCACGACCCCGGAGCCTTCTTCCGGCAGGAAGGTGCCGAAGAGCAGCAGGGCTACGAACTGTTTCTGTATCTTATCCTGTGTGTTAAGGGCGCTCTCTACATGCATCCTGGTGTTCGGATCCAGGTCGGGAACGTCTATGGAGAAGGAGATTCCGGGGTTGCTCAGCTTGCCGTTGATGTGTATGCCGCATTCCACGTTGCGCCGGCTGGATACGGAGGTAGAATCGGCCACCAGAGTGGCCAGGGAGGTTTTAACGTTGTGAACGGCATTGACGTCCATCGTACTCTCGATCACGTCGCCGTTGAACTGCAAAGAACTTCCGGACTTGATGTCGAATTCCTTGCTCACCACCCCAGGGATGTTAAACAAATACTTACCCTTGTCGATGTTGTAATCTCCCTTCAGCTGCAGCTTGTCTTTTGCGGTATTGATGTCAACCACAACTATTCCGGTACCGCCTGCTGTTAACACGTGGCCGGATTCCTTGTCTATTTCTACCTGTGCCGTCACTTCAGGGGAAATGTTTACCCTGGCATGGGCGGTGAATCTGGATGAGCTCTTTTGCTGTCTGGCAGACGGGCCTGACGCCATCTCCTCGTCCTCATCGCTTTCCGGCTGGGCGAAGGTAAGCAGGTTGCTCGTCCCTTTGGCCGTAGATGAAGAAGGGAGCGGTACATTGACATTGCCGTTGCCTGAAGTGAACACGTCAGCATCAACGGAAAGGGCGTTGAACGGCCCGCTTATCGTACCTCTTCCGGAAAGGGAAAGATCTCCGTAGACCATAATGGGACTGTTGTCGTCGGGAATGTCGATGGCCTTCAGCCCCTTCATCCTCAGAGATGCGTCCATGCGGAAATCCTTCAGCTCCTTGAATGCAATCCGTCCTCCGAGGGTGCCGCGGCCACTATAGTCGTCGCTGACATTTATATTATTGAATTCAAGCCCATTATCGTCCAGGCTCATATTTCCGTTCAAGGTGTACGCGACGTTGGTATAGCTGACTCTTGTACGAACGTCCTTCAATTCCAAGGCGTCGCTTCTCAGGTGCAGTTTGTCCAGATGCCCGGCGGCATGGACGGTGCCGCTTACCTTGCCGTCGAGTTCGGTCAGGAAGTCTTTCAGGAACGGTGCGACTATACCCACATTGAAGCCGTTGAAGCCTGCAGTTGCGTCCACAAGCTTGTCCTTCACCCCGTAGCTGCCTGATACAGCCAGCACGGTGTTGTCTGCATAAACGTTTTGAAGCTTGAGTCCGATGCTCCTGCGCTTGTCGTCCCATTCGCTGCGCAGCACGAAGTCTCCTGCCTTTTTCTTGTCCACCACCAGGCCGGTCAAGCTAAGGTCTGCGCCCAGACCCATATCCGAGGGGACAGGGGAAATAAGAGTTGCGTCTCCGTGAATGATGCCGTTGATTTCAGGCAGTTTCCCGTTGAGGAACTCGTTGAGTATATCCAGCTCGACATTTCGCAGACTGACCTGAAGGGTGTCGCGCTTGAAGGGACTGACACCGCCGTTCAATGCTATGCTCTGCCTTTCGCTGGCAAGGCGGAATCCGTTAACCTTTATCTCGCCGTTGTGCATGCCGATACTGGATTTGCGCATCTGCCATACATCGCTCTTGATGCGCAGGTAAGACTGCAGGGTGTTCAGGTCGATGGAAGGTCTGCCGTTATCGTCGCGCATGAGGAGGGCCTGTATATTCAGTTCACTGCCGTTTTCCAGCAGGTCGGCGCCTTCGTATTTCACGCCCAGGGTTGCCAGGTTGTCCGCAGCTTCCAGCTTGACGCCGGCTTTGTTGAAAGATAGGGTTCCGACTTTGAATTCGTCCGAATTCACCGTGCAGCTGATGCTGTTGTCCTGGTTGTCCAGCGCGAGAGTAATTCCGGATACTTGCAGATTGTTGTATTTCAGAGAAGGCGAGCTGATGTAGCCGAGCATGGTGCCGTCCTTGTCGATGTCCAGGTTTACCGCGGTGCCGGAGGCTATGGCGGAGTATGGGAGGGCGTATGCGAGTATGCCTTTGGTATCGTGGAAGATAGCGCTGAATGTTGCGTCCAGGCCTTCCGCCGGGGCGCTCTTGCTATCTTTTTGAAGGAAGAAGGCCGGCATATCCCGGTCCACGGTAACGCTTCTGGCGAAGGCCGTCAGTTTGGAGAAATCGTAAGGACCGTAGTACTTTGCGTCCATGAACTGGGAGTTTATAAGGGCGGTAAGCCTTTCACCGGCCAGTTTAGCTTCAGCCTCTATATCTCCTATCCTGTATGTGCCCTTGTCGTTGGCGAGCACCAGGTTTTCTATGAAAAAGTGGACGGGCTCCTGATTGGAGATACCCTTGTCTCCATATATGCTGCATGATACTACCGACTTGCCGCCCCGCTTGTCGATATTGAGAGCTTCCAGGTCAATATTCTGCAGCTCGGCGTTGAACTGCCCGGATTTGTCGCCTGTGTTGAATTCACCATTCAGATTCAGGAGGGCATTGGGGTCTTCGCTGTCCAGGCTGGCGCTCAGAAGTTTATCGATGAAACTGGCCTCCAGATGAATATTTCCGTAATCGTAGCCAAGAATCCCCAGCTTGGATATATCCATGCTTTCAAGCGTGATGGCGGTACTGCCGCCGCCCAGCCTGCCCTGAGCCCGGGCCGCGAAGGACGTATTTCCGAGGGCCTCGGAAACCAGCAGCCTGCCAAGGTCGAAATGGCTTGCGCCGATTTCTGCATCGAGTTCCATAGGCCGCCGGCTGTCCACCATATTGCGCACGCCTGCCAGCGTCCGCAGCTGCCCTATTTCAGAATTGATGTCCGCTTTTGCCTGCAGCCTGTTCATAGGCCCGGAAGCGGTTCCGGTGAGTTTGAAGGTGGTACCGGGGGCAAAGCGTGAAAGGTCCATCCCTGCGCCGAGGGCATACAGAGCGTCCCCCAATCCCTTGGCGGTGAATACGAGTTCGTCTATCCTGGCGTCAAGGGAAGTTTCAATAACCTCCGGGAGTCCTTTCATCGCCGCACTCACTTTCCCGTGAGGCCCGTAGGGCGTTGTGAGGTCGAAGTCTTGCGCCGCGAAGTCGGCCACGGTGCCGGTAAAGTGGCCGGACCTAATGTCCGTGACGAATTTGCAGTCCTTGAAGAGGCCGCCGCTGAACCAGCTGATGGATTCAAGGACGAGTCGCGACGGGGCGAAATCTACGTCCATTGCAACGGCATTCACGAAATCGCCCCAGGCACTGGAATTTTCGTAGCTAAGCTCGGCACGAGGGATGTAAATATCCGTGCCGCTGCTGTCCGCAAGGTGGACGTTATTGAGTGTCGTGCGGCCCAGCCCCACGGCGCAGCTGCCGCTCAGCTCCGTCACGTCCATGCCGCTCTTCTCTTCCGCTTTGAGGTGGTCTACCACAGCGTGCATACGTCCGCCGTGGAAGCCTATGCTGTGGCCGCTTACGTCGAAGCGCACGTCCATGTCGCCGAAATTGATGCCGTGCGTGCGGTCCATCCTGGTGCAGTAGTTGAGCATGCGGAAGCGTCCGTTGTTTACCTTGACGCGATTGACGATGAATATGCTGTCAAGGCTTACAGGACTATCTTCTCCGTCGGAGACCAGCTTCAGCACCCTCGTCAGATTGTTGCCGTAGGTGCTGTCCGGCTCTATAGTCAGCTGGAACAGCAAATCTTCCGCTTCTACCCGGCCGAGCCGTATTGCTTTCTTGTTCAGCAGGCTTCCGACAGATACGGTAGTGGACAATTTGCCGATGTACGCTACAGTGTCCACAGGCGCGAAGCCGAGGCCGTTAATGTCTTCAGTATAGGGTTCCGGGTCTAGCAGGAGGACATTTTTCAGCGTGAGGGCGTTGAACGGATGCAACTGTATGGAGCCGATTTCCATTTTTGCATTGAAAACAGACTCCAGTTTACTGGTCGCGATGCGGGCCAGCCCCGTCTGCACGGCGGGTATCTGCAGCACCAGCAGTATGCTGAGCAGCAGCGTAATCAAAAGCCCTGTGATCCGGGCGGCTATGGTTCTTGCCCTTCCGATAATAGTCTAATTTGTCCTAAATCCTACAAATTTAGTAAATAATTGTTAAATTTGCAGGCCTCCAAAGGCCTTTTTATATGTCCGATATCATACTTGGAATAGAATCCTCCTGCGACGACACTTCTGCGGCTGTAATCAAGGACGGCTGGCTGCTGTCCAATGTCATTGCGTCACAGGATGTCCACAAGGCTTACGGAGGGGTGGTTCCGGAACTGGCATCCCGCGCTCACGAACTCAACATCGTTCCCGTAGTCAGCGAGGCCTTGTCCCGGGCGGGAGTAAAAGCCTCAGAACTCACGGCGATTGCGTTCACCCGCGGTCCCGGCCTGCTTGGCTCCCTTCTGGTAGGAACGTCCTTCGCCAAGGGGCTCGGACTGGCCCTGGACATTCCGCTGGTAATGGTAAACCACCTTCAGGGACATCTCATGGCGGATTTTATACGTCAGCCCGGAAAAGAGATAAACGAGCCCGCATTCCCTTTCCTCTGCTTGCTGGTCAGCGGCGGCAATTCCCAGATAGTCAGGGTTGATGCACCTCTTTCCTATACGATTTTGGGGCAGACCATAGATGATGCGGTGGGGGAGGCCTTCGACAAATGCTCCAAGATGATGGGCTTGGGTTATCCCGGCGGCCCCGTCATAGACAGGCTGGCTGCACATGGCGACCCGGAACGCTTCAAATTCGCCAAACCGCACATACCCGGACTGGATTATTCCTTCAGCGGTATCAAGACATCTCTGCTATACTTTGTCAGGGATGAACTCGCCAGGGATCCGGATTTCATGGAAAAGAACAAGGAGGACATCTGCGCCTCTTTCCAGAAGACCCTGATAGACATCTTGATGGACAAACTAATAAAGGCCGCAAAACAAACCGGCATCAAGGACATTACCATAGGCGGCGGCGTGAGTGCCAACAGCGGCCTGAGGCAAAGGCTGGTGGCGGAAGGCGCCAAACGTGGCTGGAGGACCTTCCTGCCCGAATTTAAGTTCACTACGGACAACGCCGCGATGATTGCCATAGCCGGCTACTACCACTATCTTGCCGGAGAGCGTGCAAATCTTGATGTGGCTCCAGTTTCCAGACTGTCGGATTTTTGAAAATATTTTACTAACTTGCAAAGTTTTTGGTTCAAAAGTTAACGTCCAAACGGATAGCTTATGGAAAAAACTCAAGTTGCAATCGTCGGTTACGGCAATATAGGGCGTTTTTCCCTGGAGGCCGTGGTGGCTGCCGGCGATATGGAATGTGCGGGCGTGGTCCGCAGAAACGCTTCCTCCGCCGGTTTCCCGGAATTGGCTCCCTACAAAGTGGTATCAGACATCAGGGAACTGGGAAAAGTTGATGTCGCCATATTGGCTGTGCCTTCCCGCAAGGTGGGAGAGACGGCTTCCAAATACCTCAAAATGGGCATCAGCACGGTGGACAGTTTCGACATCCATACCGACATCTGCGCTTTGCGCTCGGAACTCGATCCGCTCGCCCGTGAGTCAGGAGCAGTCAGCGTAATCTCCGCAGGTTGGGACCCGGGCAGCGATTCCGTGGTGCGGGCCCTGATGCAGGGGCTTGCCCCGAGAGGTATTAGCTACACCAATTTCGGCCCCGGTCGTTCCATGGGCCATTCCGTAGCAGCCAAGTCGATAGAGGGAGTGCGCGACGCCCTTAGCGTTACCATTCCCAAGGGAACGGGGCTCCATCGACGTATGGTTTATGTGGAACTGGAATCGGGAGCGGACGCCGCTGCGGTGGAGGCGGCAATCAAGGCCGACCCCTACTTCTCCCACGACGAAACACACGTTATCCCGGTGGAGAGCATAGACGTTCTCAACGATATGGGCCACGGCGTCAACCTGGTTCGCAAGGGGGTGTCCGGCAACTCTCACAACCAGCTGCTGGAGTTTAATATGCGTATCAACAATCCGGCCCTTACCGGACAGGTGCTGGTAATGGCAGCACGTGCGGCAGTACGCCAGCGCCCCGGTTGCTACACCATGATTGAAATTCCGGTAGCGGATTATCTAGAAGGAGATCGTAACACATTAATAAAACAGTTAGTATGAGTGTATTTACCGAAAAGTACATCAAGAACTTCATGGCGGAGCTGATTGCCCGCAATCCCGGTGAGACAGAGTTTCATCAAGCAGTGAGTGAAGTTCTTAACAGTGTCGCTCCATGCCTGGAGGAGTATCCCTTCCTCCTGGAACACAAAATTATGGAGCGTATGGTCGAACCTGAACGCGTGATTATGTTCCGCGTGCCCTGGACGGACGATGCCGGGGAAATCCACATCAACCGAGGATTCCGCGTGCAGATGAACAGTGCTATCGGCCCGTACAAGGGCGGTATCCGTTTCCACGCCAGCGTGAACCTCAGCATCATGAAGTTCCTGGCCTTCGAGCAGACCTTCAAGAATGCCCTCACCACCCTTCCTATGGGCGGAGCAAAGGGCGGTTCCGACTTCAATCCCCGTGGTAAGTCCGATGCCGAGGTGATGCGTTTCTGCCAGAGTTTCATGACCGAACTCCAGCGCCACATCGGTCAGGATACTGACGTGCCCGCAGGCGATATCGGCGTAGGCGGACGTGAGATAGGTTTCCTCTTCGGTCAGTATAAACGCATTCGCGACGAATTTACCGGCACCCTTACCGGAAAAGGCTTTGCATGGGGAGGAAGTTCTCTCAGGCCCGAGGCAACCGGATTCGGCGTTTGCTACTTCGCGCAGCAGATGCTCGCTACGCGCGGCGAGTCCTTTGATGGCAAGACCGTGGTGGTGTCCGGCGCCGGCAATGTGGCCCAGTATGCCGCCGCAAAGGCGATGCGTCTCGGTGCCAAGGTTGTAACTCTTTCTGATTCAGACGGATATATCTACGATCCTGACGGCCTCGACGAGGAAAAGTTTGCCTATGTGCTGCAGCTCAAGAACGTCATCCGCGGCCGCATCAAGGAATATGTCAAGAAGTATCCAAAGGCGGAATACCATGGCGACGGAGCCAAGCCCTGGGGTGTCAAGTGCGACATTGCGCTACCCTGCGCCACCCAGAACGAACTGGATGCCGAAGGAGCCCGCAAACTTATTGCCAATGGCTGCATCTGCATAACAGAGGGTGCCAACATGCCTACCACTCCCGAGGCCATCGAGCTGATTCAGGGAGCGAAGCTTCTATATTCCCCCGGTAAGGCTTCCAACGCCGGTGGCGTGGCAGTTTCCGGCCTGGAGATGACTCAGAACTCCATTCGCCAGAAATGGACGGCTGAGGAGGTGGACGGTCACCTGCGCCGCATCATGTCCGACATCCATGATGCCTGCACCAAGTATGGCACCGAGGAAGACGGATACGTTAATTACGTAAAAGGTGCCAACACCGCCGGTTTCCTCAAGGTGGCCGGTGCGATGATGGACCAGGGGGTCGTTTAAAGAATGAAAACAGGAGACATGATGATGGCCAGGAGGATTCGCAGCATCCTCCTGATTTCCAACAGCTACGATAGTTTCTCCCTGGAGGAGGAAGGTCGTATCGACACCCGGATTGCGCAGGAATACGCTGAGCTTAACCTCAGCAACCCTCCTCAGATACACCGGGTGCCAACTACGGCGGAGGCACTCTCGCTCTTCGAAGCGGGGGAGCGTTTCGACCTGGTCATCACCATGTACTACGTAGGCGAAATAAGCGTATTCGACTTTGCCGTGAAGGCTAAGGAATACGACCCTTCGATGCCTGTGGTGCTGCTTTCCTCCTTTTCCCGCGAGGTTTACCGCAAAATTGAGGAATCAGGCCGCAATTGCATAGACTACGTTTTCTGCTGGAGCTACTCTACAGACCTTATCATTGCTATTATAAAGCTGTTGGAAGACAGGATGAATGCAGAAAGGGACATCCTGGAACACGGGGTGCAGGCCATACTGCTGGTGGAGGATTCGATCAAGTACTATTCCACTTATCTGCCTGCCCTTTACAATCTTGTCTTGCAGCAGAACAAGCAGGCCATCAAGGATGCGCTCAACGAACAGCAGCAAGTGATGCGCAAGCGTTCGCGCCCCAAGGTGCTGATGGCCACCAATTACGAAGACGCGCTCGCATACTACCGCAAATACGAGAAGAATCTCCTTGGTATCATTTCCGACATAGGTTTTGTGCTTCACAAAGGTGACAGTCCCTCTACTGAAAAGATAGATGCCGGTATCGACCTTTGCAAGCTGGTGCGCAGCGAGAATCCCCGTATGCCCTTCCTTATGCAGTCTTCCCAGGAAAGCATGCGGCCGGCAGCCGAAGAACTCAATGCCGGCTTTCTGCTCAAACAGTCAAAAACGCTTACTCAGGAGTTGGGAGAGTATCTGGAGAGGGAATTCGGCTTCGGCGACTTCGTGGCCATTGATCCCGATACTCATATGGAGCTGGCCCGTGCCCGAGATCTGTATGAGTTTGAGAATGTCCTCAAGACCATACCGCCGTCGGCATTCCGCAGGCTCACGGACAATAACTACCTGTCTAAGTGGCTCTTTGCCCGAGGCCTTTTTGGATTGGGCCGGAAGCTGAGTCCCATACGTTCGGAGGATTACGAAGATATTGAATCGCACCGGATGGCGGATGTCCGCGCCATACACGATTACCGCATAGCCCAGGCTCAGGGGGTGGTGGCTGCCTTCAATCCGGAGGCGTACAATGACGCTATCTGGTTTTCCCGCTACGGAAACGGTTCCATAGGCGGAAAGGGACGCGGCCTTGCCTTCCTGAACCACATGCTGCATAAGTACGAGCTTTACGACAAGTGGGAGGACGTGCGGGTGATGGTGCCAAGGACCTTGATAATCACCACCGATTATTTCGAGCGCTTTATAAAGGAAAACGGTCTCAAGTACGTCATCAATTCAGATCTCGGTGATACGGAGCTGCTTTCGGAATTTGTGTCGTCGCCTCTTCCTTCAGACCTGCTGGCGGCCTTGCGCGCTTTTATCAAGGTGGTGCGCAGGCCTCTTGCCATACGTTCTTCATCCAAGCTGGAAGACTCTTACCATCAGCCGTTTGCAGGTGTTTATTCCACCTATATGCTGCCATATGCCCAGAATGAGGACCAGCAGCTGCGAATGCTCTCAAAGGCTATTACCAGCGTTTATGCCAGCGTCTTTTTCGGCTCTGCCAGGAGTTATATTGTGTCTTCCGGCAACGTGATATCCGAGGAGAGCATGGCCATAGTGATTCAGGAGATTTGCGGCAGCAAGCAGGGCGACTTTTTCTTCCCCACTCTGTCCGGAGTTGCACGCTCGGTAAACTTCTATCCCGTCGGGCACGAGAAACCGGAGGACGGTATTGTCAAGCTGGCATACGGACTGGGCAAGGCCGTGGTGGACGGAGAACAGGTGCTCCGTTTCTCTCCCAAATACCCTAAACACGTTCTGCAGACATCTACACCGGATCTCACTGTCCGCGATACCCAGAGGGTTATGTATGCGATGGACCTCAGGCCGGAGAGATTCACCGCTTCCGTCAATGATTCGGTGAACCTTGAAAGGCTGGGAATCCCTGACTGTGAGGCATTTCCATCACTTAAGAGGGTGGTTTCCACCTGGGACTTGGGGAATATGCGCATAGTGGATTCCGCTATTCCGGAGGGACCGAAATACGTCACTTTCGCCTCCATGCTCAAGTACAACACCTTCCCTCTGGCTGAGATTCTTAATACTCTGCTGGACATCTCCCGCAAGGAGATGAAATGCGAGGTGGAACTAGAGTTTGCCGCCGACTTCGATTCCGATGGCCGCGCCTCTTTCTCAGTACTGCAGGTGCGCCCTATCTCGGCAGACTCACGCTTCGCCGAGGTGGATTGGGACAAGATAGACTGTTCCGGCGCCATCCTGCAGTCCGGCTGCGCCCTCGGTGTGGGCTGGGTAGAAGGCGTGAAGGATGTGGTATATCTTAAGCAAGCCGCCTGGGATGTGTTGAAAACCAAGGAAATGGCTGCCCAGGTATCGAAGATTAATGCGGAAATGCAGCGTTCCGGTGATGGTTACGTACTCATAGGCTTTGGTAGATGGGGCACCAGCCAGCCTACGCTTGGAGTGCCGGTTGACTGGGGTGATATTTCCGAGGCCAAGGCTCTGGTGGAGTGCTCGCTGGAGGATTTCCAGATAGACCCGAGCCAGGGAACCCACTTTTTCCAGAATCTTACCTCATTCAACGTGGGCTATATCAACGTGAATCCTTTTGCCCGCCACGGCGAACTCCTGGATTTCAATGTGTTGGATGCTCTCCCCGCAGTCTCCGAGACGGAATGGCTCCGTCATGTCCGTTTTCCCGAACCGCTGCAGATATGCATAGACGGCAAGACCAACAAGGCCTTGATAAAGACAGCTGCGCAAAAATAACTTTCTGTAAATCAGCGCAATAAGTAATCAGTTTGCTTTGCAGGCCGCTATCGCCGCCGCCAGGACTTCACTCAGCGTGGGATGTGCGTGGATAATATCGCGAGCCTGCCGGACTGTAGCCCCCAGAGATATAAGGACTGCGGCCTCGTGAATTATGTCGGAAGCATGAGCGCCCAATATGTGTGCACCCAATATCCGCCCGCTGGCTTTGTCTGCAATGACTTTGCACCAGCCGTCTGCCTCTCCGCTGGCAACAGCCTTACCGTTGGCCCTGTAATTAGCCTTGCCCGTAATGATTTCCATTCCTGCACATTCCTCCTCGGTCTTGCCGACACAGGCTGCTTCCGGGACGGTAAATACCGCCGCAGGAACTACTCCAAAGTCGATTCCGTCCGTATCGCCGCAGATATGATTCAGCGCCCTGCGGCCATGTGCCGAGGCTACATGAGCCAGCATCATGCCGCCGATGATATCACCTATGGCATACACGCCTGGCACGTTGGTCTGCATGTTCTCGTTTACCACTATGCCGCGGGGGGTATATTCGATTCCGGCTTCGTCAAGATTGAGGGACTTAAGGTTGGGACGCCTGCCGACTGCCATCAGGATCACGTCAGCCTCTGTCTCAAACTCTTTCTCCCCTTTGGACCACAATACCTTATGTCCTTCGATCGCCGTCACGCGGGCAGCTGTTTCTATCGTCACCCCGCGTTTGGCAAGAGATGCCTTGAGGCGCTTTGCCAAGTCAACGTCGAAGCGCGGCAGCACGTTGGGACAGAACTCCAGAACCGTGACCTCGGAGCCGAATTTGCGGTATATGGAGGCGAATTCCAGTCCGATAACGCCTCCGCCGATGACGCAGAGGCGAGCCGGGACTTCCTTCAGGTCAAGCATCGCCGCAGAATCTATGGCCTGCTCAGCACCGGGAATCGGCAGGCTGGCGCTTACCGAGCCGGTAGCGATAATAAGGGCGTCACCGTCGTACCGGACGCCGTCAACCTCGGCGGCAGTACCGCCGCACAGCCTTGCACGTCCTTGCACAAGGGTAATCAGCTTGTTTCGCAGCAGCTGTGATATTCCTCCGGCAAGCTGTTCTATCACAGCACGTTTGCGCTCCTGGTCCGGAGCGTCCATGGTGCAGAGGGCCTTAGTTGGAATGCAGCCTTCGTTGAGGCAGGTGCCGCCAAGCGGGCCTTCGCTTATCAGTACTACTTCTATTCCTTTTGCAGCCGCTTCCGCTGCTGTTTCATAACCGCCCGGACCGGCGCCGATAATAATGATTTTCATGCTATTGGGTCAACATCTATAGTTACGCGGGCACGGCCGCCGGTCTTCTTTTCGAAGGCGACGGCGCGTTCTCTCAGTTCTTGTTTCTTTTTGACGAGGCTTCTGTCCGCCTTCAGCGTCAGCCGCTCTTTATGTCCTCCGAAATCCGTATCTATCAAGCGGGTAAAAGGCGGGAGGCCGAATTCCCGCCGCTCTTCCAGCAGCCGGGGATATATGCTGTCGAAATTGTTGAACACCGGATGATTAGGTTTTGCGGTTTGGACGATGAAGATGCCGTTGCATTGCTCGCGCAGCATCGACAGGGCTTGCACCGCCCGCTCGTCGGCCCGGAATCCTTCTTCCGGAAATAGCGCATCTGCCTGAAGTACAGCTATCAGCATATAACTTCTGAGATCCGACAAACGGGCCTGCTGGAGGGTGAGGATATCTGTATGTACACCTTCCAGATGTCCGGCGGCAATTTCCAGCAGCTCGTCCGGCTTTTCCCAGCCTCGGACGAGAGCCACAGGACCTCCGGCCCTGGAGGCTGCATCCAAGAGCTTTCGAGACAACGGACCTATCATTCCGTTCTTCCTCCGTTCAGCCGCTATGTCGATAATGTTCATGGCCGGCATGGGGTGTCCGGTATGCTTCAGTATATATTTGCCGGTTACAGCATTATGATAGGATTCAAGAGATGGCGACGGGGTGCCGAGCACTACCCTGGCGCCGTGAATGCGGCCCAGTACGACCGCAGCGTCGCGGGTATTGTAACGCGGTGCAGGATCGGTCTGCTTGAAGAAAATATCCTGCTCGTTTTCTACTATTATGAGACCAAGGCGGCTGAATGGCAGGAAGATGGCGCTTCGGGAGCCAACCACCAGCTGACCTCCGAAGCAGCGTATGTCTTCAGCTATTTTGCGCCGGCGTGCTTCGGTGATGTGAGAGTTGACGCTGTGCACCTGCCCTGGGAAAGCCTCTTCAAATATTGCTGTAAGGTGCTCTCCGGCAGCGATTTCCGGGGTGAGAACAAAAACGTTCAGGCCTTCTCCAAGGCTTTCTCTGCAGAGTCTCAGGTACTCTTCCGTACGGTCGCCTCCTGTAAGCAGCAAGGGCTTTGGCGCACTTAGGCTTGCTTTCCGCTCTGCATCTCCGGGTATCTTGGTTAGTGCCGCTATCTGGGCCTGAATGGAGTTCCGCTCTGCCTCCAGACGTTCCCGTACGCTGTCTTTATGCTTCTTGCTCAAGGCTTCCTCTCTAACTGCCAGACGCTGGCGCAGCCGGTCCATGATATTGGCGGCTTTCTGTTCGCTGAGAATCTTGCCTGCCGGATATGCCGCCTTGTAAACCTCTCCAATCGTACATAAATAATAATCGGAAAGAAAGGTCCAGAATTGCAATTCTTCCCGGCTTATCGGGCTGAGTTCGTCCAGTACCTTTATTATGTCCTGAATCTTGCTGCTGTCTATTTCGGGCGAACTGCCACTGCCGATGACTACGCCTGTGTACTCCCTGCGGGCAAATACGACCGATACCCTGCAGCCCGGCTCAAGCGGGTGCGGAGCCCTGTACCAGGGAATCCACTCCAGGCGGAGAGGCAGAACAACTTGTATGAAGGCGCCCTCATGCATGTGATGACAAAAATATAAAAAATAATTTGTAAAGTCTTAAATTATTTCTACCTTTGCATTCCGCAAGTGTAATGGTGCTGTAGCTCAGGTGGTAGAGCAATGGACTGAAAATCCATGTGTCGCTGGTTCAACTCCCGCCAGCACCACAAAAAACCGACTTCCTAGATTGGAAAGCCGGTTTTTTGCGTTAAAGACGATAGTTATGAGAAAATTTTTGTTTGGTCTTCTGTGTTTGGTTGTCCTGCCCTTTGCAGGGTGCAGGGCCAATAAGGATGGTGGCGAGTTTTTCTCGGTGATGGCATACAACGTTGGTGTTTTTTCCAAGTATTCGGAGAGCAGCATGTCCGAAGTGGCCAAATTGATTTTGGAGTCCGGAGTGTGCCTTGTGGCTCTCAACGAATTGGACAGCTGCAACCGCAGGCATGACAGCTATCAGCTAAAGGAAATCGCGGATTCCCTGGGCGGATGGGATTACCATTTTGCATCTGCATTTCCTTATGCCGGAGGAGCTTATGGAAACGGAGTGCTGTCCCGCAATCCTATATTGAGGCGTCACCGCATTACCCTCCCTCGCTTCGACGGCGCCGAGCAGCGGAGCTGCGCAGTAGTCGAGACCGAGAAATTCGTATTCGCTTCCACTCATCTGGACCATAAAGGCGATACGGCCAGAGTGGCCCAGGTTAAAATGCTCAACCGCTGGTTTTCCGATTATTTTGCAGGCTATACCAAGCCGGTCCTGCTATGCGGCGACATGAATTGCACTCCTGAAAGCGAAGCTGTTGCAGAGTTGCTGAAGTGCTGGACTCAACTTTCCGGAACGGAGTTTACCTACTCTTCCAAGAACCCCCGGAAATGCATAGATTACATCTTTGCCCTCAATTCTGCAGGAAAGGTGAAAAACGTTTCAGCACGTGTGTACACAGAGGCCATAGAAACCTCCGACCATCTGCCGGTGGTGGTAAAGCTTTCTTACTGATCTCGGCAGTCGGCCTGCCCTACCTCCTCGGATGATGCTCCAGGACCTCGCGCTGCCAGGTCTGTGAGTCGATGTGTGTATAGATTTCCGTGGTGAGAATGCTTTCGTGGCCGAGCATCTCCTGCACTATGCGAAGGTCTGCGCCGTTTTCTACCAGATGGGTGGCGAAGGAATGCCGGAAGGTATGGGGCGAGATTTCCTTGTGCACGCCGGCCAGCATCGCCCTGTCTTTCACCATCTTGAAAACCGATACCCGGCTCAGCGGACGCCCCCTGAGGTTCAGGAAGGCAAAGTCGGAGAATTCCGGGGCGGCCGGCTCGGGACGGACCTCCAGCCATGCTTTCAGGGCATCCAGCGCGGGCGTGCCTATGGGCACGAGTCTTTCTTTATCGCCCTTGCCAACTACCCGGACGAAACCTTCCTCAAAGTACACCTGTGATATGAGCAGCCCGCAGGCTTCCGAGACGCGCAGCCCGCAGCCGTAGAGCACCTCCAGTATCGCCCGGTCCCGCAGGTCGCCCGGTTTGCCATCCGGGACGGATTCGATTATCGCCGTTACCTCGTCAACGGAAAGCACTGCCGGCAGATATCGCCCCAGTTTGGGCGCCTCCAGCATATCGCAGGGATTGTCTTTCCGTTCCCCCTCAAGTATCATGAAGTCGAAGTAGGAACGTAATGCACTGAGTACGTGGGCCTGACTGCGTTTGGAGAGCCCGGTCGAGCGGGCGCGAAGATATGCATCCACATCGTCCGAACTACATTCGGCGGCCTTTTTGTCTCCAAGGAATTCCAATAGAGATGCCGCTTCGGCACCGTAGGAAGCTACGGTGTTGGGGGAGAGCTGACGCTCAATGGAAAGGAAATAAGAATATTGGTCCACGTACAAAATTACGCAAAAATTTTTTATATTTGCAGATTATGATGAAGACGCTCACACGGTGCATTCTTGCGGCCCTCACGGCCTGCCTGATGTCTTCCTGCGGCTGGAACGAGCCGGAGATTGCACCCATACGCCGTGTGGTCTTGTTTTACGGCGCCGCTTATAGTAATCTTTCATCAAGCATCGAGCAAGATGTGCAGGAACTCACCGACGGTTCCGTCTCAGGTGTAGGCAGCAGCGACGTTCTTCTGGTATATACCCACAATACGGCTCAGTACAGGGACTTTACTACGCCAACCAATCCCGTCCTCTTCCGTACATACAAGGACCTCAGCGGCAAAACCCGCCGGGATACCCTTGTGGTATATCCCGATACCGACGTCAGTTCCTCTCCGGAAGTGCTTCACAAGGTGCTTGGCGACGTAAAGGACCTTTTCCCCGCCAAGAGTTATGGCCTGATTTTCTCTTCTCACGCAAAGGGCTGGTTACCGGTCAATTACGAAGACAAAGATGACGATATAATATGGCTTAGCCCCGCCCGCTCCCCGGACACCAGGGAATTGGGAACTGAGAATCAGGAGGGTTCGGGTATAGATATAAGGAGTATGGTGGACGCAATCCCCATGCCTCTGGATTTCATGATATTGGACGCCTGCCTTATGGGGTGCGTGGAGTTTGCGTACGAGCTTAAGGATAAATGCCGGACCATGGTATTATCTCCCACGGAAATACTCAAGGACGGATTCATTTACACGGCGATGGCGGAGCGTATCATGAATACATCAGAGCCCGATCTTCAGCAGATATGCCAGGATTATGCCGATTTCTATCTCGCAGGGAAGGGGGTATCACCATCGGCTACCATCACCCTCGTGGACTGTACCCGGATGGATGCCCTGGCTGATGTCTGCAAGGACCTGGTCGCCGCTCACAGGTATGAACTGGCGGAAGTGCCTCGCGGGAATATTCAACCCTATTTTTACAACGAACTGCACTGGTTCTACGACCTCAGGGATGTGTTCGTGCAGGCCGGAATCTCCGGAGACGAACTTGCCCGCCTGGACGAGGCAATAGCGGACTGCGTGCTCTATTCATTCGCCACGGAAACCTTTTTCGGCGTGAGGATGGACAGGGTCTGCGGTTTGAGTATGTACTTCCCATATCCTGACAAACAGGAACTCAACAACTACTATAAAACTCTTTCCTGGAACAAGGCTACCGGCCTGATTCAATAAGACACTTATGGATAAGAACAACAAGATTGCGCTGGAAGGACTTACATTTGATGATGTACTGCTCATTCCGGCCTATTCCGAGGTACTGCCCCGTGAAGTGGACCTTCATACAAGGTTCTCCAGAAACATCATCCTGAACATCCCCATCGTGTCCGCCGCTATGGATACCGTGACCGAGGCTCCGATGGCTATTGCTCTTGCCCGCGAAGGGGGCATAGGGGTGATTCACAAGAATATGTCTATCGCCGATCAGGCGGCCGAGGTCCGCAAGGTCAAGCGTGCCGAGAGCGGAATGATATGTGATCCTGTGACCATCAGGGCAGACGAGACCGTTGGCGATGCGCTCAGGCTGATGCAGGCCAACCACATCGGCGGAATCCCCGTGACCGATGGCAACAGGCATCTTGTGGGCATAGTGACCAACCGTGACGTTCGTTTCCAGGACGACATGAGCGTTCTAATCAGGGACGTTATGACCTCCGAGAACCTGGTCACCATCCCTGCCGGCAAGACCGACCGGGAGCATGTGAAAGCCGTGCTTCAGAAATATAAGGTGGAGAAACTCCCCGTGGTCGATAAGAACGGATGCATTGTAGGCCTTATTACTTACAAAGATATACTTACTGAAAAGCTGCATCCGGAAGCCTGTAAGGACGACTTGGGCAGGCTCCGTGTGGCTGCCGGAATCGGCGTCACTCCCGACTCTCTCGACCGTGCCGCCGCGCTCGTTGCGGAAGGTGTGGATGCAGTGGTGGTGGATAGCGCCCACGGGCACAGCAAGGGTGTCATTGAGCAGCTCAAGCGCATTAAGGCGGCATTCCCCGGGCTCGATGTGGTGGTCGGCAACATAGCCACCGCCGAGGCCGGCCAGGCCCTCGCCGCTGCAGGAGCCGACGGTATCAAGGTTGGTATCGGTCCCGGTTCCATCTGCACAACCCGAATTGTCGCAGGCGTAGGCGTCCCTCAGTTGAGCGCCATATGGGGCGTATCCCAGGCCGTCCAGGGCAAGGGGATCCCCATCATAGCCGACGGCGGACTTCGTTATTCCGGAGATATTGTTAAGGCACTTGCAGCAGGTGGAGACTGCGTAATGTGCGGATCCATGTTTGCCGGTACGGAAGAGGCTCCTGGCGAGACCATCATCTACAACGGACGTAAGTTCAAGTCTTACCGCGGAATGGGCAGTATAGATGCCATGAACGCCGGTTCCAAGGACCGTTATTTTCAGGACAAGGAGACGGAGACCAAGAAACTGGTGCCCGAGGGTATTGTAGGTCGTGTGCCTTATAAGGGAACATTGGAAGAGACTGTGTATCAGCTGATAGGCGGTCTCCGTTCCGGTATGGGTTACTGCGGGGCCGCCAACCTTTCGGCTCTCAAGCAGGCCAAATTCACCCGTGTGACCGCCAGCGGAATGGCCGAAAGCCACCCGCATGACGTTACCATTACCAAGGAAACCCCCAATTATTCCAGAGGAGAATAGGTTATTTAGTTTTGTATATTTATGACAACAGGAAACGTTCGCCCCGCAAACATGGAGCGCATTACTACGCCCGCTCTGGCGCAGAAATTCATTGAGGAGCAGGTCAAAGAGCTGCGTGCTCAGATTGGTGACAAGAAAGTGCTGCTGGCCCTCTCCGGTGGAGTGGATTCTTCGGTAGTGGCCGCCCTGCTTATCAAGGCTGTAGGCAAGCAGTTGGTATCCGTTCACGTGAATCACGGTTTGTTGCGCAAGGGTGAGCCGGAACAGGTCATCCGCGTCTTCCGCGACGAGCTCAAGGCCAACCTGATTTATGTTGATGCCACCGACCGTTTTCTCGACAAGCTTGCAGGAGTAGCCGACCCCGAGCAGAAACGAAAAGTTATCGGAGCCGAATTTATCCGTGTATTCGAGGAAGAGGCGCGAAAACTGGAGGGCATCAGTTTTCTGGCCCAGGGTACTATTTACCCAGACATCCTGGAGTCCGGTCCCGTCAAATCACACCACAATGTGGGCGGTCTGCCTGAAGACCTTCAGTTCGAGCTGGTAGAGCCCATCAAGCTTCTTTTCAAAGATGAGGTTCGCGTTGTAGGAAAGGAACTCGGGCTGCCCGACAATATGGTTTTCCGTCAGCCTTTCCCCGGTCCCGGTCTTGGAGTCCGCTGCACAGGAGCCATTACCCGTGACCGTCTGGAGGCGCTTCGCGAGTCAGACGCCATCCTGCGTGAAGAATTTGCCAGGAACGGCCTCGAGGGCAAGGTCTGGCAGTATTTCACCATAGTTCCGGACTACAAGTCAACAGGAGTCAAAGGTGACAAGCGCAGTTGGGAGTGGCCTGTAATCATCCGTGCCGTCAATACCCGCGACGCAATGACCGCCACCGTCGAAGAGATACCTTACGAGTTGCTGCATCACATCGTAAAAAGGATTGTTACGGAGGTTCCCGGTGTGAACCGCGTGCTCTACGACCTTACCCCGAAGCCTACCGGAACAATTGAATGGGAGTAATGTCATGAAAGCAGTAGTCAATACGAGTTTCCAACTCCCCGGACAGTTGTCCAAGTACACGGGGAAGGTTCGCGACGTTTATAGCCTGGACAACGGCTACCTCGTAATGGTAGCTACCGACCGTATATCTGCTTTTGATGTTGTCCTGCCCGAAGGAATTCCTTATAAGGGACAGGTGCTCAATCAGATAGCGTCTAAATTCCTGGATCTTACCCAGGATATTCTACCCAACTGGAAAGTGTCGGAAGTGGATCCTATGGTTACCGTTGGCGTCCGTTGCGAACCCTACAAGGTGGAAATGGTTGTACGGGGCTATCTTGCCGGTCACGCATGGCGTGAGTACAAGGAAGGCAAACGCAGCCTTTGCGGCGTATCCCTTCCCGACGGTCTCCGGGAGAACGAAAAATTGCCTCATCCTATCATTACCCCAACTACAAAAGCGGCGGAAGGTCACGACGAAGATATCAGCCGTGAGGAAATCATAGCTCAGGGAATAGTTCCGGAAGACGAATACGAGCAGCTGGAGCGCTATACCCTGGCCCTTTTCCAGCGGGGCACCGAGATTGCTGCAAAGCGCGGTCTCATACTTGTAGATACCAAATATGAATTCGGCAAGAAGGACGGCGTGATAACCCTTATGGACGAGATTCACACCCCGGATTCCTCCCGCTATTTCTACGCGGAGGGATATGAGGAGCGGCTTGCCAAGGGTGAGCACCAGAGGCAGCTTTCCAAGGAATTCGTCCGCGAATGGCTTATGGCTGGCGGCTTTCAGGGAAAAGAGGGGCAGAAGGTGCCGGAAATGACTCCTGAAGTTGTGGCCGGGATAACTGACCGCTACGTCGAGCTCTATGAGCATATTACCGGAGAGGCGTTCCAGCCTGCTCCCGGTGATGATGTTTTGGCACGTATAGAGTCCAATATCAAAGCATTCCTGAATAAATGATAGAGCGTTATTCCCGAAAAGTTATGCGTGATGTATGGACCGAAGAAAACAAGTTCGGTGCATACCTGGAGGTAGAAATCCTTTCCTGCGAAGCCTGGAGCAAGCTGGGCGTAATACCTGCCGAAGATGTGGCGAAGATAAGGGCGAATGCCCGCTTCGATGTGCCTCGCATCAAGGAAATCGAAGAGCAGACCCGCCACGACGTTGTGGCCTTTACCCGTGCAGTTAGCGAAAGCCTCGGCGAGGAGCGCAAATGGGTGCACTATGGCCTTACGTCCACCGACGTGGTTGATACCGCCAACGGCTATCTCATCAAGCAGGCAGATGCCATTCTGCTGAAGGACCTCGAAGACTTTCTCGAGGTACTCCGCAAACGGGCCGTTGAGTTCAAGAGCACTCCCTGCATTGGCCGCACTCATGGAATCCATGCCGACATCACCTGCTTCGGTCTCAAGTGGGCCCTGTGGTTCGAAGAAATGAAGCGCAATATCGAGCGCTTCAAGACCGCCGCAGCAGGTGTGGAAGCAGGGAAAATGAGCGGTGCCGTGGGCAATTTTGCAAACATTCCTCCGTTCATCCAGGATTACGTATGCGAGAAGTTGGGAATCAATTCCGCCAATATCTCCACCCAGGTGCTGCAGCGTGACCGTCACGCTTACTACGTGGGCACCCTGGCCCTCATTGCCTCCACTTTGGAGCAGATGGCCTTCGAAGTCCGCAATTTGCAGCGTACCGAGGTGAGGGAGGTAGAAGAAGCTTTCGGCAAGGGCCAGAAGGGTTCCAGCGCCATGCCCCACAAACGCAACCCCATCAGCAGCGAGAATATCTGCGGCTGCGCCCGCGTGATGCGTGGTTACATGGCCGCCTCCTATGAGAACGTGGCTCTTTGGCACGAGCGTGACATCTCCCATTCATCTACCGAACGCATAATACTCCCGGACGCTACCGAACTTCTGGACTATATGCTGGTGCGCTTCAGGGGGATACTGGAGAACCTTGTGGTGTACAAGGAGAACATGCTGGCTAATATCTACCGCACCAAGGGGGTAATCTTTGCCCAAAGGGTGATGAACGCCCTTATAGGCAAGGGACTCTCCAGGGAGCAGGCTTACGATACCGTGCAGCCCATAGCCATGAAAGCATGGACTGAAGGCCTTGATTATCAGACTCTTCTGAAGGCTGCGCCGGAGGTGATGGCAATACTCCCAGTGAATGAGCTGGAATCCTGCTTCACCTTGGATTACTACTTCAAGAACGTCGATTTTATTTTCGACAGAGTCGGAATCTAACGGACTATCGTCTCGTTACGGTCTGGGCCGACGGAAACGATACTTACCCGGCAGCCGGTTTCGTTCTCGATAAACTGTATATACTGTTTGAATGCCTCGGGGAGATCCTCGTAGCGGCGAATATCGCCGAGCGAGGTTTTCCATCCGGGGAATTCTTTATATACTGGAGTCACATTCGCTCCGCCGTCATAAGGGAAGCCGTCCAATGTCCTGTCCCCTTCGCGATACGCGACTGCAACCTTAATTTTGTCGAAGCCGTCAAGTACGTCGGATTTCATCATTATAAGGTCTGAAACTCCATTCATCATTACGGCGTACTTAAGGGCTACCATATCCAGCCAACCGCAGCGGCGCGGACGGCCAGTGGTGGCCCCGTATTCGTGTCCGATGCGGCGCAGCGTCTCTCCGTCCTCGTCGAAAAGCTCGGTGGGGAAGGGGCCGCTGCCTACGCGGGTACAGTAGGCCTTGAAAATGCCGAAGACCTTGCCTACTCGAGTGGGAGGCACGCCAAGCCCTGTGCACACGCCAGCTGTCAAGGTGTTGGAAGAGGTCACAAAAGGGTAGGTCCCGAAGTCGATGTCCAGCAGGGAGCCCTGGGCTCCTTCTGCAAGGATGGCAGTGTCGGCCGCCAGCGCTTCGTTCACATAAACTTCGCTGTCAATAAAGGGGAAGCGTTTGAGGTTTTCGACAGCTTCCATCCACTGCTTCTCATATTCACTTATATCGTAACTGAAGTCGTATTGGGACAGCAGACCAATGTGCTTCTTCTTCAGGGTCTCGTACTTGTTTAAGAAATCCGGAGACTGGATATCGCCAACCCGGAGCCCGTTGCGGCCGGTCTTGTCCATGTAGGTAGGTCCTATTCCCTTGAGAGTGGAGCCTATTTTGGATTTGCCCTTGGCGGCTTCGCTTGCGGCGTCCAGCATACGGTGAGTAGGGAGTATGAGGTGGGCCCGCCTGGAGATCACGAGTTTGCCGCTGATGTCTCCGGCTGTCTGCTCTATGGCACGGATTTCTTCCATCAGTATTACGGGATCTATTACGACACCGTTACCTATTATGTTAATCGTTCCTTCCCTGAAAATACCGGAAGGGACGGTATGCAGGACGAAGCTGTCTCCATCGAATACCAGCGAGTGCCCGGCATTGGGGCCGCCCTGGAAACGGGCTATCATCTTGTATGCGGGCGTAAGAACGTCCACCACTTTGCCTTTCCCTTCGTCGCCCCATTGAAGTCCGAGGACTACGTCTAATTTTTTTTGGCTCATAATTAATTGATAAATAGGAGTTCGCGGTATTTCGGAAGGGGCCAGGTGTCATTATCCACCACTTCTTCCAATTTGTCGATGGGCCGGCGTATCGCGGAAAGACTTTCGGCAATCTTGTGATATGCTACTGCTTTCTCGTATTCATCGGTAATGACGTTGGCCTTCTTTCGGGCTTCGACCATTTTATTGACAAGATCCTGCAGTTCGCTTACCCATGCGGAGATGTCTTCCGTCAACTGAATGGCGACAGCCGCCTTTTTCTTGTAGCTGTCGGGGAAACTCTCCTTCATCATGGATATGTTTTTGAGAAGGGAGCTTTGGTAGCCGAGGGCGGCGGGTATTATATGGTTTATGGCCATGCGTCCCATAACCCTGGCTTCTATCTGTATCTTTTTGGAGTAAATCTCCCACTTGACCTCGTTTCTGGCCTCCAGCTCCTTCTTGGAGTAGATGCCAAGGGATGTAAACAGTTCGACTGATTCGGGGGTCGTGAAGGCCTTGAACATCTCCGGAGCGCTGCTTTCGGTATCCAGGCCCCGGCGTGCGGCCTCTTTCTTCCACTCGTCAGAATAACCGTTTCCGTCAAAGCATACAACGTCAATGATGGAGCGGATTATGGGCTTGAGTGTGTCCATTATGGCTATTTCCAGGGTCTTCCCGGAGGCGAGTTCCTTATCAAGCTCAAGTTTGAAGAGTTTCAGCTGCTGGGCTACGGCCGCGCTCAGCACTGTCATTGCGCCGGCGCAGTTGGAGGATGCTCCCACTGCCCTGAATTCGAAGCGGTTGCCGGTGAAGGCGAAGGGGGAGGTGCGGTTGCGGTCGGTATTGTCCAGGAAGATTTCCGGGATTTCCACTATTCCCACTGAGGCACCGGTCTTGCCGGCTATCTCGATGGGAGTGCCGGAAGGTAGCTCTACCAGTTTGTGCAGGACTCCCGTCATAGTTCGGCCGAGGAATGCGGAAACTATTGCCGGAGGGGCTTCGTTTGCGCCGAGCCTGTGCTCGTTTGTTGCACTTGCTATACTGGCCTTGAGCAGTGCGTTATGACGCTGCACGGCGGCCAGAACGTTCACGAAGAAGGTGACAAACTGCAGGTTGCCGAGACTGTCTTTGCCTGGTGCGAGCAGCTGCGTACCGGTGTCCGTTCCGAGAGACCAGTTGTTGTGTTTGCCGGAGCCGTTGATCCCGGCAAAGGGCTTCTCATGAAGCAGGACCACGAAACCGTGCTTGCGGGCTACGGTACTCATGGTGTTCATAATCATCTGGTTCTGGTCGTTTGAGAGGTTGCATTCACCGTAAATGGGGGCGAATTCAAATTGGTTGGGTGCTACCTCGTTATGCCTTGTTTTCAATGGAATACCGAGCTTGTAACCCTCTATTTCGAGTTCCCTCATGAATGCAGCCACCCGGGACGGTATAGCTGCGAAGTAATGGTCGTCCAGCTGCTGGTTCTTGGATGAAGCATGGCCCATAAGGGTCCGGCCGGTAAGGATAAGGTCCGGTCTGGCAGCATAGAGATCTTCATCCACCAGAAAGTATTCCTGCTCCCAGCCCAGGTAGGAGTACACCTTCTTTACAGCCGGATCGAAGAGGCGGCAAATAGGCAGGGCGGCCTCCGAAACGGCCTTAAGGGCTTTTTTTAGAGGTGCCTTGTAGTCCAGGGCCTCGCCGGTGTAGGATATGAATACCGTAGGGATGCAGAGGGTGTCTCCCTGGATGAAAACAGGGGAGGTGGGATCCCAAGCCGTATAGCCCCGGGCCTCAAAGGTGGCCCTGATACCTCCGCTGGGGAAGGACGATGCGTCCGGTTCCTGCTGGATGAGCGATTTGCCGTTGAACTCTTCAATCACGCCTCCTTTCCCGTCATACTCAAGCATGGAGTCGTGTTTCTCGGCAGTAAGCTCGGTAAGGGGCTGGAACCAGTGGGTGATATGCGTTACGCCATGCTCCAAGGCCCATTCCTTCATTCCTCCCGCGACTTTGTCGGCGGTGGCAAGGTCAAGCGGATGTCCGTTGTCTATGCAATCCACCAGGGCGCTGAATACTCTGCCGTCGAGATATCTGCGCATTTTTTCACGGTTGAATACCAGCTCACCAAAATAGGACGATTGTCTCTCCTTGGGAGGGATTACGTCTGCCGCCCTCTTTTTGAAGGCTTCCTGCACGACGTCGAATCTGAGTTTGCTCATTATAAACTTATTCTTCTGTTAAAGCTTTGTTGTAGCACTCCCTGCACAGGGGTTCATATACGTCTTTCTCGCCCAGTACCACAAGGTCCTTGCTCTTGCTCAGACGGTGTGAGTGATTGGCGAGATTTCCGCATTTCACGCAGATGGCATGCACTTTCTGGACGTCTTCGGCAACTGCCATGAGCATAGGCATGGGGCCGAAAGGCTTACCGAGATAATCTGTATCCAGGCCAGCGATTATGACCCGCACGCCCCTGTTGGCCAGGGTCTGGCATACATCCACCAGGTTGGGACCGAAGAACTGGGCCTCGTCCACGCCCACGACTTCTACGTCCTTGTCTATTTTCAGCATCTCGGCGGCATCGGCGACGGGCTTGGAGGAAATCTTGTGAAAATCGTGAGATACCACTTCGACATCCGAGTAGCGGTTGTCTATTGCGGGCTTGAAAATGGCGATTTTCTGGTTGGCGAACTGTGCACGGCGCAGGCGCCTGATGAGTTCCTCGGTCTTGCCGGAGAACATCGAGCCGCATACAACTTCTATGCAGCCGGATTTTTTGTGGTTTTCTGAAAACATTTCCGTAGATTTGTGCAGACAAAAATAATAAAATTTTTTCATAATGCCCAGCGGTATTCTGTACATAGTTCCGACCCCTGTCGGGAATCTGGATGACATCACGATTCGTGCCCTTGCGGTGCTGAAGGAGGCGGATCTCATCCTTGCAGAAGATACCCGTACGAGCGGTATCCTGCTGCAGCATTACGGCATCAAGGGCAAACTGGCGGCCTTCCATAAGTTCAACGAGCACCAGACTCTGGGGCTCGTGCGGGAAAAGCTTCTTGCCGGCTCTACGGTAGCGCTTGTGAGCGATGCCGGAACCCCTGGAATCTCAGACCCGGGCTTTCTTCTCGCCCGGGAATGTGCCCGCGAAGGAATTGAGGTGCAGACTCTTCCCGGAGCAACGGCCTGCATCCCTGCACTGGTTTCTTCCGGCCTGCCATGCGACCGCTTCTGCTTCGAGGGCTTCCTGCCTCAGAAAAAGGGCCGCCAGACACTTTTGAATACACTTAACCAAGAAACAAGGACTATGATATTCTATGAATCACCTAGGCGTCTGGTGAAGACGCTGGAGCAGTTTGCCGAGGTCTTCGGCCCGGAACGGGAGTGTTCCGTGGCGCGGGAGATTTCCAAGCTGCACGAAGAGCACTGCCGGGGCAGCCTCGCGCAGGTGCTGGAACATTTCAGGGCGGAAGAGCCCAAGGGAGAGATTGTGATTGTGGTGGCGGGGAAGCCGGACGACGGTCCTCATGAACATCGCAACAAGTACAAGGAGGAGAGGGATAATGGCTGCGAAGGACAGGAAGGGTGAAACTCCGGGGACGGTATTCAAAGTAGGCGGGATAGCCTTTGCATTTCTAATTATCGGTTATCAGTCGGCGCTGTTCATTCATCGCGCTGCGGAACTCCATATCGAGGCGCTTCGGGACCGGCCTGATACGGTTTACGTTTACCTGCCGGCATCTGAGGATGATGTGACGGATGGGGCAGCCGCTTTTGCCCCTTCCGGGATTGGAAATAACGGATTTGAATCCGCCGGGCAGGGGGGGCGCAGGATGGTAGTCCGGAGGAATGCAGAACATTCCCCGGCGGTGGAGCAGGTGAGACGCCGCACACGTAAGGTGGAGAGCTTCCGCTTCAACCCCAACACCGTCAGCGTAGAAGACCTTATGCGCCTGGGATTCAGCGAGAAGCAGGCGCAGGCCATAAACAGCTATCGGGCCAAGGGAGGCCGCTTCCGGCGCCCCTCTGATTTTGCCAGGTCATACGTCGTAGCCGATTCCGTTTATGAGCGTCTCAAACCTTACATCAACATTCCCAAGCTGGACATCAACAAGGCAGATTCGGCCGCTTTTGACGAGCTTCCCGGAATAGGGCCGTACTTCGCAGCCAAAATGGTCGAATATAGGCGGCGGCTGGGCGGCTACTCCTTCAAGGAACAGCTGATGGACATTTACCACTTCGACAAGGAAAAGTATGACGGACTGAACGACCTTATTGTCTGCTCGCCGCCCGGTAACGCCTTCAGGCTGTGGCATATGGGCGAAGACAGCCTGAAGTTGCACCCCTACATCAGAAGCTGGCAGACGGCTCACTCGATAGTACTGTTCCGCCTAAGTATGCCCCGGGAATCCTGGTCTGTAGAAGCGTTGTGCGAAGCCGGAATCCTTTCTCCGGAAGACGCCTCCCGCCTTGCCCGCTGCCGTATCGCCGCTCCAGGTGCTATTCCGACAGCTCCGGAAGAACCTTCTTCGCCTTGACCCCGAGGGCCTCTACGTCGCGTGCTGCGCGAATTATGCTCATTCCACCCTCACGCAACTTCTTGTCGCCGGACTCGAAGCTCTTCTGGGCGTCCTCCAGCTTCTTTCCGACTTCTGAATAGAAGGAGTAAAACTCGGCCACACGGTCCACCATTCGCTGGGCAGCGTTCACAAGTTTTTCCTGATTGCGCGCCTGCTCAAAGTTCACCCAGGCTGTACGCACCAGGCGCAGGAAGGGCATCAGCGTCTCTTCGCTGGTAATCAGCACATTCTTGCGGAATGCATCGGATATGACGTGTGGATTGAGCTGTCGGGCCAGTATCAGGGCGTTCACGTTAGGTACGAACATAACGGTGTAGTCCAGGCACTTGCGGCCCGGTTTCAAGTAGGATGCGTAATCCTTGCGGGAGAGTCCGTCAACCTGTTCCAAAATCGCCTTCAAATTGCGTTCTGAAGCATCTTTCCGCTCTTCTTCGGTTTCCGCGGAAAAAAAGTCGGACAGGGCGTTGAGGGACACCTTACAGTCCACCACTATGTCGGTCTGGTCTGGATAGTGGAGTATGAAGTCCGGACGCATGCGCTTGCCGGTATCGTCGTTATGGATCACTATGCCCAACTCGTCGCGCAAGACTTCTTCCCGGTCGAAGTCGCGCCCTTCCTCGAGCCCCTCTGCAAGCAGCAGGTTGTGAAGCTGGGTTTCGCCCCAGCATCCCTGCATCTTGTTCTGGCCGCGCAGGGCGCTTGCCAGCCGGTCGGCTTTGGCACCTACGTTCGCCGTCTGCTCCTGCAACTTGCTTACGGCATTGTCCATCTTAACCCTCAGCTCCGCAGTGCTGTCATGCTGGGTCTTCTTGTTGGCCTCGAAGGCCTCTTTCATGTCCTTCAGGTTCTTGTTGAAGTCGCCGGCTATAGTGGAAAATGATTCGCGCGCGTGCTTGGTAAACTCTCCCTCGCGCTCCTTCAGCATCTTTTCGTTTTCCGTAGCAATCTGTGCTTTCACTGCCTCCAGCTGTTGCTGAAGGGCTTTTTCACTATAATCACGGAGTTCAGAAAGGCGTTCCTCGTAAGATGCTTTTGCATTTTTGGCCTCGGTCTCCTTGAGCTCCAGTTCCTTGCTCAGCCCCTGAAGTCTAATCTCTTTCTCCACCAGACTTGCATCTTTGGCAGCAAGTTCCTTGCGCATGCTTGAGCTCCGGTTCAGGAAGACAATGAGCAGTACGGCGATGATTACCGCCGCACTTATCAGAATTATAATGGATATAGTATTCATTTGAGGCTGATATTTACTTGTTTAAGGCAAGGTTCGGCCATCATTGCCCTAGGATTGGTACCGGGGACGCCTTGGGGCACCGGCTGGCCTAGAATTGAAAAAAGCTGCTCCCAATAAACCGGCATGCTGCCGTCGGGGGCGCGGAAGTTCATAGGCGCCTCGCTGAATATGTAACTGCCGTCGGAGCGGCGGTAGCTGTTGCGTATCAGCTCGGTGCAGTATTGTGCGGTATCACAGGGGACGAAGGTGCAGTTGTACTTGAGTCCCACGAAGTTGCGGGCGTTGGCAACGTATCGGGATGCGTTGTCGTCATCCTTAAGCCTCATTACGATGAAGTCCGGGAGGGTGCCGTCCTTAAGGGTGAAGTCTTTGAAGAAAGTATCCAGCGGATGCCGGTCCACCCCGTGTCTGAGAGTGGCGTCAATAATCCAGACCGAATCTCCCTGCACCTCGGCTATTGCCGCATGAATGATGTTCAGCGAATCGGGGCAGGTGGCGGCGGTGATGGCCGCGTTCATAGAGTCGTCCAGGCTGTAGTCCGCAGGTATGCCCACGAACACCAGGTCACCAGTTTTCAACCGCTGTGGTGCAGGCCTGCAGGACAAGGCGCAAAAAGCCATTGTCACTATGATTATCAGCAGTCTTTTCATACTCACAAATGTAGTACATTTTTTGCAAAAGCTTGGGAAAAAATATATTTTTGGCGTTATGAAAGAAAAAGTCAATAGTTTTGTTAAATCGCTTGTGGGGTTGTCGGACTATGTGGATTTGGGAAGCGCAAACGCCTCTATACGTAAGAATATTAACTTTCGGGGCCCAAATTTCTTCATTCTCGCGTGTGCTATTATTATTGCGTCCGTGGGACTCAACGTAAACTCCATCCCGGTAATAATCGGAGCCATGCTTATCTCGCCTGTGATGGGCCCTATCCTTGGGTTTGGATTCAGCCTGGGCGTCCAGGATATGCAGCTGTTCAAGGACTCGCTCCGCAATCTTGCTGTGATGGTGGGTATAAGTATCGCAGCATCAGCGTTTTACTTTTTGATGAGTCCGCTTCGCCTGGAGAATCCTTCAGAGCTCTTGGCGCGAACCAATCCCACTATCTACGATGTACTCATCGCCCTCTTCGGCGGCTTTGCGGGCATACTTGAAATATCCCGCAGCGAAAAGGGTACCGTGCTGTCCGGGGTTGCAATCGCGACGGCTCTTATGCCCCCGCTCTGCACGGTGGGCTACGGAATTGCCATTTTCAACTGGGCTTATGTTGCCGGTGCTCTGTATCTCTTCCTTATCAACAGTATCTTCATCGCCCTGGCTACCTTCGTGGCGGTCAAGTTTCTTAAGTTTCCCATTGTTGTCGATATGCAGGAGGGGAAAAAGACCCGTCTCCGCAGCAGTAGCCTGGCGCTTATTTTGTTGGTCATTATAGTCCCCAGTGTATTTTCCGCGGTACGAATCATTAAGGAAAGCAACTTCAGGACACATGCTGCACAACTGATATCCGACTATAAAACCATCGGTAAGGGTTTCATCTACGATTATGACATCAATCTGAATAATAATCCCGCCACCATAGATTTGTATATGGCAGGCGAGAGGCTGACTGCTGCCGACAAAGAGCGCCTTTACCTGTCTGCCGAGAAGTATGGAATCACACGTAGTCAGTTGAATTTCAAAGAAGAGGCAGTAAACAACCGCGAAATTGTCACGGAAACGGACATAGTGCGAGGCATCCTGGAGCACTCTGACCGCCAGGTGCAGCGCTTGTATGAGATTATTTCAACTTTGAACGATTCCATTGCCAAGCTCAACCGGCAGTTGGATGAAGCGAGGGGGCCGCTCTAAGAAGCTGTTTAGATTTTATCAACTTCAATCTTTATGGTCCTTTTTGGCTCTTTTTCCCGTCTTCTTCAGTCATGTAGCTGCGGCTACACTCCTTCATCAGCCAGGAAAAATAGCTCAAAAATTCCTCATAAATATTTTCGTTAACAAAATCTAAACAGCTTCTAGGCCATTGTTGGAAAGATAAATGGATTGTGTTATTTTTGCTGCGATATGAGAAAATGCATCGCACCCCTACTGATTTTGCTGTTCTGCGCCGGCCTTCCGGCCCGCGCCCAGAGTTCTGAAGCGGTTGTCCGCTGGAGCGTAGAGGCCGTTTCTTCCGGGGACGGTATATATGAATTGGTATTCACCGGAACGGCTGCGGACGGATGGCACAGTTACGGTGTCGGCAGCAAGTACTCCGCTCCTTCACTTAGCTTCGAGGATCTCGGCGCTTGTGTGCCCCAAGGTAGCTTGTACGATATTACTCAGCCGCTTATGGAAGATGGCGAACCGGTGTTCAATGGTATTTTTAAGCTTGGACAGAAGTTGTCTGCGCCTTCCGGTGGAACTGTGATATCGGGGTATCTGACTTATATGGCATGCACTGAAGGTGCTTGTGCCCCGCCGGAAGACTGGGTTTTTACGGTGGCGGTTGGTTCCGGGGCGGCGGTCTCGGAAGTCCACAGCAGTGTCATCACAGATCCTTCCGCCAGCGCTTCAGGAAGCGGATCGCTGTGGGCCCTGATTCTGGAGGCTATACTCTGGGGCCTTGCTATGTTGTTGACTCCCTGCGTGTTCCCCATGGTTCCCATGACTGTATCTTTCTTTCTTAAGGGTTCCGCCACTCCTGCCGCCGGGCGCTTCAAAGCCTTCATGTACGGTATCTTTATCGTGCTGCTCTATACCGTTCCTATCAGTCTGATTATTTTCATAACATGGCTGGCCGGAGGAGATGCGGTGACGGCAGACATTTTCAACTGGCTGGCAACACATTGGCTGCCCAATATCGTCTTCTTCGTGGTGTTCATGGTCTTTGCGGCTTCCTTTTTCGGGGCCTTCGAGATCGTGCTCCCGTCGTCGTTGGTCAACAAAAGCGACAAGAACTCGGAGAAGGGAGGACTGGCCGGGGTCTTTTTTATGGCGCTCACGCTGGTGCTGGTGTCCTTTTCTTGCACCGGGCCTATTGTTGGGTCTGTCCTTATCCGTTCCACCTCCGGAGAGTTCTGGGCACCCATGGTCACCATGCTGGCTTTCTCGGTGGCATTTGCTCTGCCATTTACCGTGCTGGCTCTCTTTCCGTCGCTCCTGACCAAACTTAAGGGGAAAAGCGGAAGCTGGCTGAACAGTGTAAAAGTGGTGCTTGGTTTCATCGAAGTTGCTCTTGGCCTCAAATTCCTGAGTGTGGCGGACCAGACCTACCACTGGGGGATTCTTGACCGCGAGGTCTATCTTGCAATTTGGATAGTTGTCTTCTCTCTGTTGGGCCTGTACCTGTTGGGGAAGATAAAATTCCCGCACGACGATCCTGAGCAGAAGCCTCTGGGAGTGTTTAGGTTGGCTTTGGTGATAGGGGTTTTCTCGTTCGTGGTTTATATGATTCCTGGAATGTGGGGGGCGCCTTTGAAGGCACTTTCCGGTTATCTTCCTCCGCTGGAGACTCAGGATTTCGTTATTTCGAAATATGATTCCGGAGCCTCCGTTGAGCTTGCGACAGGCGGCGGATTTATAAGCTACGACAGCTCCGGTGCTGCCGGTACTACTGGTGCCGCTACTATGGCTGACCAGGGCTCCATCGCCCGTAGATACGACCTCAGAATGCCCATCGGTCTTCCCGGATATTTCACTCTGGAAGAAGGACTTGCGGCCTCCCGAGCCCTTGGACGCCCCGTTTTTGTGGACATCACCGGTCACGGCTGCGTGAACTGCCGGGAAATGGAGCAGCGTGTATGGAGCGACCCCAGGGTATTGTCGCTCCTTAGGGATGAGTTTGTTATCGTCGCTCTCTATACAGACGACAAGACACGACTTGCCAAAGAGGATTGGGTTACCTTGCCTAACGGGCGGGTGCTCAAAGATTTAGGGCGCGCTAACTCTTATCTTGTGAGGGAGCGTTTCGGGGTCAACGCCCAGCCTAATTACGCCATCCTGGGCAGTGATGGATCGCTTCTCCTGCCCATCCGGGGCTACAATCTGGATATCGACGGCTTTATCGCCTTCCTCCAGTCCGGCCTGGATGCATTCCAGCGGTAGTCCTTTCGCTGCCACTTTTCTCCGCCCCTGCCCTCGATGCCTTCCGCCGGCAGCTCGTCTGCTTCTCGCCAGCGGTTTCTATCCTTTTCGTCCTTGGCCTTTCCGTTGCTCCCGTAGCAGGCTCCGGCCGAGCGGCCATTGTTATTATCGCATTAATCCTTATATTTGTGAAGTCATTCTCCGGAATGGCGACATACTGATGAAAGTGTTTCGCTTTTATCCTTGAATGGAAAATCTGGTAAATTTTCAAAAGCGCAAGGATGAGCAAGCCAATCGTCACCAAGTTAGGCATTACGTGTCTTCGACACGATATGCATACTCGGTGTGGGGCATGTTTATTTGCGCAAGGTTTACCAGAGCCTCCATTCAGATAAACGAAAATGCCTCACACTTTCTGTATATAACCACCCTGCCGGGGCTCAGGGTACTCGGGTTACGAAAAGATGAATCGAAAAATCTATGCAACTCCGCAATCCTGCTATATCATTATAGATCAGGATGATTTGTTATGCGACAGCCCTGCTGCCGGCAGTCAGGAAACCATTACTTACGAAGACTGGAACTTATGAGACACAGAGAAAAAAACACAACCGCAGCATTGGCGGTAATCGCAGCTGCCCTTCTGGTTCTCATGGCAGTCATGTCATGTGGCAAAGAAAATGGATTTATAGAGCCAGCCATCGGCCTTGATCGTACCATAACAATAACTGCATTCCACGCTGACGGCACCGGGAGCAAAAACACCCTGGAGAATGGTGGAACAGACTTATTCTGGCAGCCAGGCGATGAGATTAAACTGTTTCGCGGGAGCAACAGCAGCCAGTTGACGGCGGATATTTCCGAAAACTCGATTGTTGCCTCGTTCAGCGGCCCTGACCCGGAGGGGGAGGGTGAGTTTATTGCGGTATATCCCAGTAGTCTGGCATCACACTGTACAGACGGTGATGTTAATATAACGATTCCTTGTATGCAGGTCGCAAAGGCTGGGAGCTTTGCGCAGGAAACGTACATTACCATGGGGCATTCAGCAACAACTGAAATGGGTTTTTATTCAGTCTGCGGAGGGTTCCGGTTCACTTTGTCTCAGGAAGGAATCAAGCGCGTGGCTTTTGAGTCTGTTGGTTGGGAGCCTATTGCCGGGGACGCCGTGGCGGCATTCGTGGACGGGCGGCCAGCATTGCAAAATCCGTCTTCGACTCTTGGCTTCAGCCGAATAATACTGGATGCACCCGACGGTGAATCATTCCAGACCGGAAAATGGTATTACATCGTGGCCGCGCCTGCAACACTGCACAAGGGCTTCAAGTTGACATTTTACAAAAAAGACAGCTGGGGCGTAAAGACCTTTACCAACGCCGTACAGATAAAGCGTGGAGCTTTCGGCAGCAAGCAGAACGTTGACAGCGGGGTCGTCTTCTCGGACTCCGAGCATGAATACGTCGATCTTGGTCTCAGTGTCAAGTGGGCGACATGTAATGTCGGAGCAACACTTCCGGAGGAGTACGGTGAGCATTTTGCATGGGGCGAGACTGAGCCGAAGTCCAGTTATAATTGGTCCACCTACAAGTGGTGCAACGGCGCTTACAACAAGTTGACAAAGTATTGCACCAATAGTAGTTATGGAACCGTAGACCACAAGACTGTACTCGAGCCTGATGATGACGCTGCACATGTCCATTGGGGTGGCAACTGGCGGATGCCGACGGATGAAGAGTGGATGGAACTCCGTCTTAATTGCACATGGACCTTGATAAACATGAACGGAATAAACGGCCAGCTGGTCACCAGCAAGACAAACGGCAACAGCATCTTTCTTCCCGCCGCAGCCTGCCTGGGCTGGCAGGAAGATGCAGGGTTCAGCGGCCACTACTGGTCTTCGTCCTCTTATACGGACTACTCGCCCATGGCGTGGGATGTCCATTTCTTTATAGACCGCACGAGCGTTTACTGGGGTACCACCCGCGACGTCGGGCAATCGGTCCGTCCCGTTCATGGCGCTGTAGTTCCCGTAACAAGTATCGATGTTTCAGCGGAGCTTGAACTGTTTGCCGGAGAGACAGCAACACTGTCAGCCTCCGTTCAGCCCGCGAACGCCACTTACAAGAACGTGACCTGGTCTTCTTCCGACGAATCAATAGCCACCGTCGATGATGACGGCATGGTCACGGCCATATCTGTAGGTAGTGCAACAATTACGGTATATTCTGCCGATGTTGCCACGACGGCTGAATGTAAGGTGACTGTGGAACCAAATTACAACGGTTACAAGTATGTTGACCTGTACCTCCCTTCAGGGTTGAAGTGGGCCTCTTGTAATGTGGGCGCTACTGAGCCAGAGGACTACGGCGTTTATTTTGCCTGGGGCGAGTTTGGGACGAAGTGGGATTATGGTGATTCAACCTATAAGTGGTGCAACGGAGATACATATTGTCTGACAAAGTATTGTACTAATAGTAATTGGTGGGATAGTACTGAGCCTATGGACAACAAAGTAGTTCTTGACCTTGTGGATGATGCCGCCCACGTCAATTGGGGCGGCAGTTGGCGTATGCCGACATATGAAGAGTGGATGGAGCTGATAGAGAATTGCACCTTGATCTGGACGACTCAGAACGGAGTATACGGCTGTCTCGTCACCGGCAGGAAGGGCAACAGCATCTTCCTGCCTGCCGCAGGCTTCTGGTACGGCACGGTCCCCTACGATACGGGCTCCCTCGGCTACTACTGGTCTTCGTCCCTCGATACGGACTACCCGGACAACGCATGCAGCGTCCTCTTCGATTCAGACGGTGTGAATTGGGTCGACGATGACCGCTTTCTCGGGTTCTCTGTCCGTCCTGTCTCAGAATAACCTTGCAAACCGAGGTAAGTGGGATAGTAGCCGTGCGCGAGTTAGCGGGCAGTCGCCGATTAATAATGACAGGGGGTTTCGGGGGGAGCGCCCCCCGTCCCTTGGGGGTGCCGCGGAGCGGCGGGGGATAGTAGCCGTGCGCGAGTTAGCGACTTGTCGCTAACTCGTGCACCCGCAGGATATCTGCGCCGTGAGATACGGCCAGGGCGTTAGCGCTGGCCGTATCGCCATGAGTGAAGCGCTTGTCGGCGGCACCAATCAGAATGGGGCGCCCGAATACTTTCAGCTGTTTCAAGTTCTCCAGAATCTCCCAGTTCTGCGCATCGGTCTTGGCAAACCCAAGCCCCGGATCAAGTATCCAGTCGTCGATTCCCAATCTTTCTGCGTGCAGTGCAAAGACAGTGAAATAGCGAATCAGTTCGGGCATGATTCCGTCGGGATAATCGCATAGGGCATCCATGCTCCGAGGGGTGCCCCTCTTGTGCATTGCTATGTAGCTAAGCCCAAGATTGGCAACAGTCAGCAGCATTTCCGTATCATCTTCGCCGGCCGAGATGTCGTTTACTAAGAAGGGCCCTATGATGTTGTACGCTCTTTTCACTATTTCCGACCGGGTTGTGTCGATGGAAATCTGTGGCATGGTGGATCCTTCTCCTGCAAGAGCTTCCAGCACCGGCTCCAGGCGGCGCCACTCCTCCTCCAGGCTCACATCAGCCGCTCCTGGGCGCGTAGAAACAGCACCCAAGTCGATAATATCGGCTCCTTCTGCAACCAACTGCCGTACTCTCCGCAGGGCGGCCCCGGAGTCATCGCCCCACACCCTGCTGGGTTCGTAGAACGAATCCGGCGTCAAATTTACAACGGCCATCAACTTTACCATAGCACCGCAAATATGACAATAAAATTTGTATTTTTGTAGCACTTATGCTTAGAGAAGAAACCGTTTTTGGCCCCATTCGCAGTCGCCGGCTCGGGAACTCATTGGGAATCAATTTGCTGCCCACCCGGGGCAAGATATGCAATTTCGACTGCATCTATTGTGAGTGCGGTTGGAACGATGACGGCAGGGGAGACAGCGTCCTTCCTACCGCCGCCCAGGTACGCTCGGCCCTCGAAGACAAACTCTGTGCCCTTATGGTTGAGGGGACTCAGGTGGACTCTATCACCTTCAGCGGCGACGGCGAACCTACCCTCAATCCGGAATTTCCCCGGATAATCGAGGATACACTCAGGCTGCGCGATGCCTTTTGTCCTTCGGCCAAGGTCTCCGTGCTCTCAAATGCCACCCGTGTGCATAGGGATGAGATTTTCGAGGCGCTGCGGAAGGTGGATAACCCGATTATGAAAATTGATGCGCCTACCGATGCACTTGCGGCGCTGATCAATCGTCCCGCTCCTGGATATAGTGTAGCACAGGTAGTGGAGGCGTTGAAACGGTTTCGAGGAGATTTTATCCTTCAGACGATGTTTCTGAGGGCGGAACACCCGGAATTCGTTGGCGGCGTTACTGCTACCGCGTCACCGTTGGCCCGAATAGATTCGCAGGGCGGCAGTTCCTTCGTTCCCGGATTACCGGATGATTCCAGGTACTTTTTCGATTCAGGAGCGCCTGAGGTTATCGGACCATGGATGGAGATCGTGCGGGAACTGCGCCCCCGGCAGGTGCAGGTTTATTCCATCGACCGTCCTACCCCGATGAGCGGCCTGCAGAAGTATTCGGTCGAACAGATGAGGGAACTTGTGGCGCCCCTGCTGGCAGAAGGATTCAACATACAGTTCCGCTGATCCTGACGGACGCCTCGGGGCCGTCTGCTCCTGTGAGGTACTGGCGCCCTTCGAGGGGGCGTTCGTCCATGAGGCTCTGTCGGAGGATGAAGAGAAAAGGCGTTACTTCGTATAGAATATTTTAGTATATTTGTGCGTTCGGGGTACCGGCCAATGTAGCCGGTTGAGAGAGTCCCGTTGAACTTGATACGGTCAATACCGTCGTAAGGAAATGTCAAAAATAGGAGAATTCGAACTCATTGAGCGCATTCGCTCCCAATCCTCTATCATCCTGAGCGATAGCGAAGGCTCTCCAGACATCGTGGGCATCGGCGACGACTGCGCAGTAATGCCGCAGAGGAATGGCGTCGATACACTTGTGACCACAGACCTGCTGATAGAGGACCGGCATTTTCTGCTTGCCGACATCTCCCCGGAGCAACTTGGATGGAAGGCTGCAGCTGTGAATATCAGCGACATAGCTGCCATGGGAGGGAAGCCTGCAGCAGCTTTCTTGTCTATCGCTCTGCCTCCAGACCTGGGAGAGCGACTCCATGGTTTTAAGGATGGTGCGGCAAAGTGGGTTGATCGCTTCATCACCGGCTTCAGCAAACTCTGTTTCCGATTCGGCGTCCCTTTACTTGGCGGAGATACGTCGGCATCGCCCGACAAACTTTTTATAAACGTCACGTTGCTGGGTGAGTGCCCTCATGGACAGGCGCTGCTTCGTTCTTCCGCCTGTCCCGGGGACCTGATTTGCGTCACCGGTACTCTCGGGGACTCTGCTGCCGGTCTTAAGTTGGTGCTGGAGCGCGCTGCCTCGGCGTCACAATCGCCCTCGTCCGCAGTTCCGCTGGAGACTGATGTGCCGCGTATGCTAAAAGTGTCGCCGGAAGAGTTCCTGATACGTCGCCATTATCTTCCGATGCCGCGGGTCAATGAAGGACGGTTGCTGGCATCCCTCAATGGAGTTCACGCCATGATGGATATCTCGGACGGCATTGCTTCCGACCTCCGTCATGTTCTGAAGGCATCCTCTACCGGGAGCGCAACCTTATGTGCGCTGATTGACGTAAAGGCGTTACCGTTGAGTGACGAGCTTCAGCAGGTTTGTGCCGATAGGGGATGGGACGCGGTAGAACTGGCGGTCAGTGGTGGAGAGGACTATGAGTTGCTGTTCACAATCGCTCCGGGGACTCCACTTCCGGAGGGTTGCACAGTAATCGGACACATAGTGGATTCCCAGTCTGGGGAGTGGCTGGAAGATGGCGCATCAGCGGTTGGGCTGACGAAAGGGGCATCGGCAGATAATGATTCCGAAAGGGGAGTTTCTGAGGCAAAGCCGACGATACGTTGGATTGGTTCCGACAAAGAGTACAAAGGTTTTACCCACTTCTGATATACGATTCTTTCACAATAATTGTCAAATTTGAATAATTCTAAATAATTATGAACTATTATCCTCGGGTATTGACCATTGCCGGCAGTGATTCCGGTGGGGGAGCTGGTATACAGGCTGATATTAAAGCTATTTCAGCCACAGGTAGTTACGCTGCCAGCGCGATAACTGCAGTCACAGTCCAGAATACTCTCGGAGTAGAAGCGGTGCATCCCGTTCCTGCTGATATTATTGCTGCGCAAATCCGCTGCGTACTATCAGATATCGGTGCCGATGCTATTAAAATAGGTATGCTGCACAGCGCTGAAGTCATCAGGGCTGTGCGCGACGCGTTGCTGGAGTTTGCGGTCCCTCCGGCAGATAGATCGGACGTCTCTTTTTCTAAGGAATCTCCTGTCCCGTCATTCCCTGGAGTTGTTTCCCAGTCCTCAGTTGCAGAGGTACCATATTTGGCCGGAATTATGAATATTGTTCTGGACCCCGTGATGGTCTCGACTTCGGGGCATCGTCTGATAGAAGAATCTGCCGTCAAAGTACTTACCGGGGAACTTATCCCCATGGCTCGTGTCATTACTCCTAATATCCCTGAGGCAGAGATACTTATCGGAAGAAAGATTGAGTCGCAGGAAGAGCTCCCGGCAGTTGCGCGCGAGCTGTCCGGAAAGTATTCGAAAAGTGCTGTCCCCTTTGCCAGGGAATCCCGCCCGGTGTCTGTATTGATGAAGGCCGGGCACCTTTCTGATGACCGCTTGATAGATTACTTCTACAATGCCGAAGAGAATCACATTCTGGAACTGCCTTCCGAACGCATCCATACCTTGAATACCCACGGAACTGGCTGCACCCTTTCCTCGGCTTTCGCTTCGTATCTCGCTCAGGGACTGTCACTTGACGATGCCGCACGCGCTGCGGTGGAATACATTCACAAGGCCATAGTTTCCGGTGCCGCATATACCATTGGAGGCGGGCACGGCCCCGTCGATCATTTTTGGCGCTTCCGGACGTCAAGCGCTAAATCCTGAGCGCCAACGGCTTACCTTGGTCAAATTGGGGGAGGTGCCCCTGCTTGGAATAGACAAATGCCTGATCATTAACGTTATACACTAAACGCACGATGAAGATAATTTCCGAAAGGAACCCGGTAGTGGTGAATATTACAAACTACCTTGCTATGAATTTTAACGCCAACGCACTACTGGCCATAGGCGCATCGCCCGTCATGTCTTTCTACGACAAGGAAATGGATGACCTGCTCGCCATTGCTGATTCGTTGGTAATCAATATAGGTTGCCTGGACGACGAGGAAATAAGGGGGATGCATGCTGCGGCAGCTGCGGCAAACAAATACGGCAAGCCGTGGGTTATAGACCCTGTGGGCGTCGGGGCCAGCAAAGCCCGTACCCGGACCGCGGTCGAACTTATCGAGAAATACCATCCGGCCATAGTCCGCTGCAATGCCTCGGAGATAATGGTGCTCCACGGAACGGCTTGCAAAACGCGAGGCGTAGATAGTGCAGAACCGATTGAGAAAGCCCGCATCTGCGCTCGTGAATTTGCTGCAGAGCAGAAACTTGTGGTGGCTGTGAGCGGTGAGGTTGATTACATTACAGACGGCACGCGCGAGGCCAATATTCATAAGGGATCTCCGCTGATGGCGAAAGTAACAACGATGGGATGCTGCGCTTCTGCCATCTGTGCTGCGTTCGCCGCTGTGCTGCCTCCGTTCGAGGCGGCTGTTCAGGCGATGGACGTGATGGGAACTGCTGGCGAGGCGGCGGTTGCACGCTCCCGCGGCACCGGTTCGCTTGCTGTCAACTTTATCGATGAGCTTAGTTTGCTGACGGATATTTGATATTAGTAAAGAGATGATAATCAGTAATCTAGGAAAAACGCTCCTGGCAAAGGAAAAACGTATAAGGGAACAGCTGAGGCTTTATCTTGTGACAGACAGGCAGCTGTCGCTCGGGCGCGATATTGCGTGGATAGTGGAAGAGGCCGTGTGTGGTGGAGTAACGATGGTACAGCTGAGAGAGAAAGAAATTGATACTCGGGAGTTTATACAGCTGGGGCTGAGATTGAAGGAACTACTGCAGCCGGCAGGTGTGCCGCTGATTATCAACGACCGTGTGGATGTGGCGCTGGCGGTCGATGCCGACGGGGTGCACATCGGTCAGAGTGATATGCCTTACGAGACGGCGCGACGTCTGCTGGGGCCCAACAAAATCATTGGTCTGTCGGCTGAGAACCTGGATCAGGTGAAGGAAGCTAACGCTCTGGATATTGACTATATAGCGGTGTCACCGGTGTATTCTACGGCAACCAAGACGGACACGGCTCCGCCATTTGGGCTGGAGGGTTTGAGGGAGGCAGTGAAGATCACGCGGCATCCTTCGGTGGCGATAGGCGGGATGAATGGTGCGACTGCTCCGGCAGTCCTTGACACCGGTGTAGATGGTATCGCGGTGGTGTCTGCAATCTGCAGCGCGGGTGACCCCCGCGCTGCAGCCGCTTCGCTGCTACTATGAATGAGGGGGCGTACCCCTGCTGCGAACACATGAGCTATCTGCGGTCGAAGCCGTAGTATCCGTAATCCCAGAACCAGTATTCAAACTGAGTGGCCTCGACGAAGGCAGCTGTCATCTTGGCGCGAAGCTCGGGAGATGCTGCGGCAGCATAGGAATCGGCAAGTTTAAGAACGGCGGATACCCCTTCCGTAAATGCTTCATTGCCATACTCCTGAATCCATTCCCGATAGGGATTCCCTTCGACTGAGGCAATCTTTAGAATATACAGGCCGACTTCGTTGTACACCCACATGCAAGGGAGCATAGCAGCAAGCCCTATCTCTTTGGATCCTGTGGCAATCGCCGCTTGCGTATGAGTGTTGTAATCGGCAGTTATCGGAGAGGGAAGTACCTGAGTGTCAATTCCGAAGCGATCAATAAGAAGAGCGTGCATCGCCTTCTCTCCTTCAATGCCCTCACGGGCAAAACTGACAAACATCTCGTGCGCTTCGGGCTCGGTAATGAGCTCCGCCAGCTCAAACATCTGCCTTCCATAGTTGCCTATATAAAGTTCGTCCTGGGCAAGGTAACGGTCGAAGCGGGCGGTGTCCAAAGTGCCTCCGGCAAGTTCCTTTATGAATGGATGTTCGATAATAATTTTATAAATACCGGCTGCGGCATTCCATGCCTGTGAGGTCCAAGAGTTTATTATTGCCATTGGTTTACGATTTTTATACAAATATCGTAAAAATACTTTGAAAAGATTGCTGGAATTATTAAATTGGCATGTTAATTTACACGCTACTCTTTAAAACTTAATAAATTATGGCAACACAGAAACTTGACATCAAAGAAACCATTGTAGCCGGTGCGCAGTATGGTATCAAAAACATCCTGAATCTCCTCCTGATGGTGATTCTCTACGGACTCACGGTGTGGATTCCTTATCTCAATATTGGAACGACCATTGGTCTGTACAAAGCCATCATGAAGATAGGTCGCGGCGAATTGATAAAACCCGTCGATATCTTCGCAAAGGAGAACCGCAATAACCTTGGTGACTTTTTCCTCCTGCTCGGTTTTTTGAGCGTCGGAATTACCGCTGCCGCAGCTTTTATGTTTGTCCCTGCAATTATCATCGGAATTGCATGGCAGTTCGCTATCTATTTCTTTATCGACCGCGGAGTTTCTCCCACTAAGGCTTTGAAACTCAGCTATAAAGCCACCTTTGGCGAGAAATGGAGAATCTTCTTTGTGTTTGTGGTGCTGTATATACTCATCGGCATTGTCTGCAGTGTTCTCAGTATTATTCCGAAGGTGGGCGGTGTGCTTGCAACTCTTGCTGTTATATGTTGCATGGCCATCGTCGTCGCTGTTGAGGGTGTGATGTTCAAGCACTTCTCCGACAGGGCAGACGAGATTATTGCAGAGGGTTGCGATTGCGCTTGCAAGGCCGCTCCGGCCCCGCAGGCCCCCGAAGCACCTGAAGCACCTGAGGCCCCCGAAGCACCTGAAGCCACCGAAGCCCCCCAAGCACCTGAAGCCCCCGAAGCCCCGGCAGAGGAGCCCAAGGCTGAATAAAAAGACTGCCGGCCCGGGCCGGCAGTGACTATTAAAGGCGGCCGAAAAGGTCGCCTTTATTACATTCTCCTCTGCGCTCAGAATGACAAGGCCGCAAGCATTACCGCTCAGCTGTCGTGTCGAACTAAGCGAAACATCTGCTACCAGTTCTCGGCTGTAATCTCGAAGAAGGACTGGGGGTGTGCGCAGGTGGGACAGAGCTGCGGCGCCTTGGTGCCGACCACAATGTGACCGCAGTTGCGGCACTCCCACACCTTAACCTCACTCTTCTCGAAAACTGCCTGAGCTTCAACGTTATGCAGTAGAGCACGGTAACGCTCTTCGTGGCGCTTCTCGATAGCGGCGACCAAACGGAATTTTGCGGCCAGAGCCTTGAATCCCTCCTCTTCGGCGGTCTTGGCGAAGCCCTCGTACATGTCGGTCCACTCGTAGTTCTCTCCGGCGGCGGCAGCAGCCAGGTTCTCGGCGGTGCTACCTATACCCTCAAGCTCCTTAAACCAGAGTTTTGCGTGCTCCTTCTCATTGTCTGCAGTCTTCAGGAAAATCTCTGAAATCTGCTCGAAACCCTCTTTCTTTGCCACGGAAGCAAAGTAAGTGTATTTATTTCTCGCCTGTGATTCGCCGGCGAACGCTGCCTCCAGATTTTTCTCGGTCTGGGTACCTGCATACTTGTTTGCCATATCTGTAAAAATTAAGTGTTCCTTACCTGTGCGGTATTCGCAAATGTAACATTATTTTGTTAATTTTGCCGAAACGGAGAAAAGATTTTTCCTCTACCGGTGCAAGAATCTTCTCACCGCTTCATTTAAGAATAAAGACTATGAGTATGAGAACCACCATTATAGCCGCAGCTGTGCTGCTCATTGCCGCTTGTGATCCTAGCCTGGAGATTATTGAGACCAAGCCGGCAAAACCCCTTGACCTCAGCACGAAGCAGGCTGGCTACGTGGCCCGCGGCAACGATTTTGCTTTCAGTTTCCTGGATGAAGTAGGCTCGGTGTCCGAGAAAGATTTTGTCATCTCGCCGCTCAGCATGCAGTTCCTGCTCGGGATGATTCTTGACGGGGCTAACGGTGATACGGCCGCCGAAATCTGTGCGACTTTGGGTTATGGTGCCGGGGAGACTGACGAGGTGGACGCTTTCTGCCGGAGCATGCTGAACCAGTTGCCCAAATTGGATGCGATGACCAAACTGACGCTTGCGAACGCAATTATAGTAGATAAGGGTTATCCATTGGTGGACAAATATATAGCTCAGGTCAAGAAGTACTACGACGCAGAGGTGTCCAATCTGGATTTCGCCGATACCGAAGGGAGCGCCGCCAAGATCAACAAGTGGTGCTCGGACCACACTGAGGGCCTAATTCCCAAGATACTGGACAATACGGACCCCGATATGCTGGCCTATTTGCTTAACGCCCTGTATTTCAAGAGTCAGTGGAGTACTAAGTTCGACGTAAAGGCTACCGTCGAGGAGAAGTTCGCAGCCCCCGGTACCGAGGGCGTGAAAACACTGATGATGAAGCAGCACGGTAAATTCGAATATACCGAGACCGAATGGTTCCAGGCAGTACGCCTGCCGTACGGCAACAAGGCCTATTCGATGACGGTATTGCTGCCCAAGGGAGAATACGGTCCGGAGCAGGCTGCCCGCTACTTCCGCAAGAACTCATGGGACAACTTCCGATGGTCCATGTTCGACTGCAGCGTGGATCTGTGGCTTCCGCGTTTCGAGACTCGCTTCGGCATAGGACTCAACGACATCCTGTCTGGAATGGGAATGCCGCTTTCGTTTAGTCCCAAGGCCGATTTCCTGGGTATGTCACCATACGCCATGTACCTCAGTTTCGTACGTCAGGACGCCGTCATCAAGGTTGACGAAGAGGGCTCCGAAGCTGCCGCCGTTTCCAGCGCGGGCATGTATAAGACCACCGCAATCGGCGAAGAAGCCCCTCCTGTAATCTTCCACGCTACGCGCCCCTTCGTCTATCTTATCTCCGAAAATTCTTCCGGAGTTGTTCTTTTTGCCGGAAGATACAGCGGAAAATAGCGCATATATAAAAAAATAATCGTATCTTTGAAGACTGTTTCGTCTGAAGCAGTGGGGGATCGCGGACACCTCTCCCGGAGGGAGAAGGCCCGGATGGCTCCGAAAAAGCTGCCAGATCCCGGCCTCGGTCGGTCTTGGTTCCTTTTACTGAGGCCGAGGAGGGGAAGGTATGTCTTTAATCGGCCGTAAACGAACGGCCGGCAAAATATTCGCTAAATGAAAATCGCAGTAGCAGGAACGGGTTACGTCGGCATGAGTATCGCTACGCTTCTGGCGCAGCACCATAGAGTCGTGGCAGTGGACGTCATCCCGGAAAAAGTAGAAAAAATAAACAAGAGGATTTCGCCCATCGCGGACGAATATATCGAACAGTATCTGGCGGAAAAGTCGCTGGATCTGGTGGCGACGCTGGACGGGCGGGCCGCCTACAGGGATGCGGACTACGTTGTTATCGCAGCTCCCACCAATTACGACCCCAAAAAGAATTTCTTCGACACCAGCCATGTTGAGGAGGTAATAGAACTAGTGCTGGAGGTCAATCCCGACGCGGTGATGGTCATCAAGTCCACCATCCCGGTTGGCTACACCAGGCACGCGCGCGAGAAATTCAGTTACCGTGAACGTCAGGCGGACGGTACTATGAAGGTGGTGGTCCCCAAGATTATCTTTGCTCCTGAGTTCCTTCGCGAAAGCAAGGCTTTGTACGACAATCTTTACCCGAGCCGCATCATTGTTGGATATGATGAGATGCCAGAACAGGCGGCGCATACATTCGCCTCTATCATCAAGGAAGCGGCGCTCAACGATCCGCCGGTACTCTTCATGGGTAGCACCGAGGCGGAGGCTGTAAAGCTCTTTGCCAACACATACCTGGCGCTACGGGTCAGCTTCTTCAATGAGCTGGATACATATTCCGAAATTAAAGGCCTTGATACACAGGCTATTATCGAAGGCGTCTGCCTAGACCCCAGAATCGGTGGCCATTACAACAACCCAAGCTTCGGATATGGTGGCTACTGTCTCCCCAAAGACACAAAACAGCTGCTGGCCAACTTCAACGACGTACCGGAGAACCTGATCAAGGCCATTGTGGACAGCAACCGCACCCGAAAGGATTATATCGCCGACCGGGTGTTGGAGAAGGCCGGATATTACAGCGCCAACAGCGCCTACGATACCGCCAAGGAGCGTGAGGTCACGGTGGGAGTGTTCCGTCTGACTATGAAGACCGGTTCCGACAACTTCCGCCAGAGCGCTATCCAGGGCATCATGAAACGCATCAAGGCAAAGGGTGCCAAAGTAATCATTTACGAGCCGGCCCTCGAGGACGGCATCACTTTCTTCGGCTCATCCGTTGTAAACGATCTGGCGGCATTCAAGTTCCGGGCCGACGCAATCATCGCCAACCGTTACGACCCAGTTCTGGATGACGTAGCCGAAAAGGTTTACACCAGAGACATTTTCAAGAGAGATTAAAAACTAAATACAAATAACTCATGGACAAGTTCTTTTTCAAGTATCTGACCCTCGCCGCAGCCGCATTGCTGCTGGCTGGGTGCGCCGCACCCAAGGACATTGCGTACCTGCAGGACGTCAAACAAGGATCGGAAATCATAACCGTGCCACCGGCTCCTATCAGGCTTAAACCTATGGACCAGATTTCAATTGTCGTCAATGGTCTGGACCCTCAGGTGTCGGCAATGTTCAATCTGCCGTATTATTCCAGCCAGCTCGGCCAGGTCCAGTCCCTCAGCGCCGGAACTAGCGGAAACAATCTGAACACAGGTGGGAGGATTTCTGCTTATACCATTGATTCAGAGGGGTATATCGACTTTCCTGTAATCGGAAAAATTTATGTTAAAGGCTTGACGCGTGCGCAAGCCGCCGAACATATCAAGAATCTTCTTGTGGAGAGCCGCCAGATTAAGGATCCGGTTGTTACCATAGAATTTACCAATCTGAGTTTCTCGGTGCTCGGTGAGGTCAACCGCCCGGGGCGCTACAGTATAGACAGGGATGAATTTACAATTCTGGATGCAATAAGCCTTGCCGGAGACCTGACCATCAACGGAAAGCGTGAAGACGTCACTCTCATCCGCAATTCCGGAACAGACCTCGAGCGCGTCTTTACATTCGACCTTACAAATTCGTACGGCCTCTATTCGTCTCCCGCCTACTACATCCAGCAGGGAGACATTGTCTATGTGACGCCGAACAGCAAAAAGATGCGTGAATCCACGGTGCTGGGTAATTCCACCCTCACTCCGACTTTCTGGGTGGCGCTGGTGTCTTCCGCCACCTCCATAGTTACATCGATTATTTCATTGGCAGTAATGTCGTCTAAATAGCAAATTAAATCATGGACGAAATCAATTACAAAAAGACTACAGTTGAAGAGAGCCAGCAGATGTCCATAAGGGATATCTGGTCTATGTGTATCCGCCGCTGGCCATGGTTCGTCATTTCCGTGGCGATATGCCTTGGTGTAGCCGTCTTCAGAATCATGAAAACGCCGCCGGTATATACCCGTTCGGCCCAGGTCCTTATCAAGGAAGAGCGTCGCGGTCGTTCCATAGCCTCCGACGTCCAGACTTCGATCTCGGACCTTGGTCTCGTGAATATGAACGTGAACGTGAACAACGAGATTCTGAGCATCTCCTCACCGGACTTGATGCAGGAGGTCGTCAAACGACTGCATCTCGAGGTCGACTATAAGCTTGTGCACAGGTTCTACGACCGCACCCTTTACGGAAGCACACTTCCGGTGCGTGTGGAATTCCTCGACCTGGGAAACAGTGAATCTGCTATGTTGGACATCGTACCGGCTGCAGACAGCAGCTCCTATCTCTTCAGCAACTTCAGACGAGGGGGCGAGGAGTTCGAGTTAGTCAACAACGTAATATGCGCCGTTGGAGATACGGTCCAGACTCCTCTCGGACGGATTGTCCTCAATGCTTCCGCATATCCGGACGTGGCGCCGCTGGAATCCGTCCTCCGTGTTTACCGTTCACCCATAGGCGCTGCCTCGAGGCGTTTCTCCGGAGCCCTTCACGTTGACCTTGCGAACAAGCAGGCCACTGTCATCAGCCTGACTTTCAACGACGTAAATACTCAGCGTGCCGAAGAGGCGCTGAATATGCTCATCAACGTGTACAACGAGAAGTGGATCAAAGACAAGAACATGATGGCCAACAGTACCAACGAGTTCATTGCCGAACGTCTGCAGGTAATTCAGACCGAACTCGGAGACGTGGACAAGACTATATCCAGCTTCAAGAGCGCAAACCGCTTGCCGGATATCCGTGCCGTGGCCAGTATGGAAATGCAGGTTTCCAAGGAAGCCAACCGTCAGATTATGACCCTGAATAACCAGCTTTCCATCGCCCGCTACCTTCAGTCTTACATACGCGAGTCCCGCGGCCGCCTGCTACCGGCCGACGCCGGTCTTCAGGAAGCCAGCGTCCAGAGCATGATCAACCAGTTCAACACCCTGCTCCTGCAACGCAACCGCCTGGCGGAGAGCAGCTCGGAGGAGAACTACCTGGTCCGCGACATGGATAACCAGCTGGACGGTTACCGCGAAGCCATTCTGTCGTCCATAGACAACTACATCGTGGGCGTGAACATGCAGCTTGCTTCTTTCCGCAGTACCCAGGCTGCAGCCGACGCCCGAATCAGCAACAACCCCCAGCAAGCCGGTCAGCTGCTCAGCGACGAGCGCCAGCAGAAGGTTAAGGAAGCTCTGTATCTGTTCCTTCTTCAGAAACGTGAGGAAAACGAGCTTTCGCAGGCATTTACCGCCTACAACACCCGCGTACTTGTGGCCCCTGTGGGTAGCAATTCTCCTATCGCGCCCCGCCGCTCCATGATTATGCTCATCGCCCTGGCGCTTGGCCTTGCCATTCCATTCGCACTTCTGTACATACTGGAGGTCAGTAATACTACGGTCCGCGGAAGGGACGACCTCAAGAGGATGGCCGCTCCGTTTGTGGGAGAGTTGCCGTCAACTGCGCCGAAGAAGTTCTTTGGTAACTGGGGACTCATGTTCAGACTGAGAAACAATGAGTTGGACGGAGAACGCAAATTCGTGGTCAAGCCGCATAGCCGGGACATGATAAATGAAGCCTTCCGTGTGGTGCGTACCAACATCGAGTTCATGCGCGGCAAGAGTTCCGGAGGCTACGTAATCATGGTTACGTCATTGAATCCGGGTTCCGGTAAGACCTTCATCTCATCCAATCTGGCGTCCTGTTTCGCCATCAAGGGCAAGAAGACAATAGTAATCGACCTCGACCTTCGCAAGAAGTCGCTGTCCGACATGGTTGGCAAGACCAAACTCGGCATTTCCGACTTCCTGAACGGTCGTGAGGACGATTATGAGAAGCTGGTCATCCACAATGTAAATGACTGCGGGCTTGACCTGATTCCCGTCGGCACCCTGCCTCCCAACCCTGCGGAGCTTCTTTCCGACGAGCGTCTGGAGTCTCTCGTTCAGACACTCCGTGGCCGTTACGATTACATCTTCCTCGACTGTCCTCCTGTGGAGATTGTTACCGATGCCGATATTATCAACCGTCTGGCAGACCTCACTCTTTTCGTTACTCGTGCTGGTCTGATGGAGCGCAGTATGCTCGCGGAGATAGACCACTACTACACTACCAGGAAGTATGTCAATCTTGCAGTGGTGCTCAACGGTACCGACGGAGGTACAAGCGGCGGCTACAAGTACGGTTACAAATACAGCTACGGTTACGGCCGTTATGGTTACGGGTACAGTTACGGCAGCGATAAGGAAGCGGACGACAATATGAAAAGCTGATGTGGCCGTTCAACCGTAAATACGCCCTGCAGCCTTCCGGCTTCTTCCGCGACCTCACGGACTGGCACTGCCATATCCTGCCTGGGGTGGATGACGGATTCCGCACCATGGAGGACTCGCTCAAGGCGTTGTCCTTTTATGCCGACATAGGCATAAGCGAGGTGTGGCTCACTCCTCACGTGATGGAGGATATTCCCAATACGCCGGAGGAGCTGCGGGCGCGTTTTACTGAATTGACTGCCGCTTACAAGGGACCTGTGCGTCTTCACCTGGCCGCCGAGCACATGCTGGACAATCTGTTCGAGGAGAGACTGGAGGCCGGGGAGGTCTTGCCAATAGGATGGAAAGGGGAGTCGCTGCTGGTAGAGACCTCTTATTTCAATCCCCCTATGGATATGGAAGGCCTTTTGGAGAGAATTAAGCATAAAGGCTTCAGACCTCTGCTGGCGCACCCCGAACGTTACGTCTATATGGACATGAAAGACTACAGGCGGCTGCAGGGGATGGGTGTTGAGTTTCAGCTCAACCTGATGTCGCTCTTCGGCCTTTATGGTCCCGATGCTCGCGCGAAGGCATTCCGGCTGCTGGATGAAGGTTTCTACGGCCGTGCAGGCACAGACCTCCACCGTCTCCGTCCTCTCGAACGCGCAATTGCAGAGAAATCCCTTACCAGCAAGCAGATAGCCCTGTTGCCGAGGTATACTGAGTAATATGCAATATCATATCTTTTCCCCTTATCGTGTCTGCACGCTGGGCGCGCATGTAGATCATCAGCACGGAATCGTCACGGGTTTCGCAATCGACAAAGGCGTGGACCTTTGGTTCGATGTGCGGGAAGACAGCAACGTCGTGCTTGATTCCGAGACCTTCAGCGGCCACGTAGAATTCGACATCGCCATGCCTACGCTGGTCCGGCAAGGTAACTGGGGCGATTATGCACGTGGTGCAAAATTCGCCTTACAAAAGCGATTCGAATTGACCAAAGGGATCACAGGAAAAATCAAGGGCTCTATTCCTGTCGGAGGCCTGAGCAGCAGTGCAGCCGTTCTTATCGCATACGTGATGGCGTTTGCCAAGGCAAACAGTATTACGCTGACGGCTTTTGAGGTGATGAAAATCGCTTCCGAGGCCGAACGTGAGTATATAGGGCTCAACAATGGTTTGTTGGACCAGGCTTGCATTGCCCTGGGGAAGAAGGACCATCTGCTTATGCTGGATTGTGAAAGCAATGAGTACCGGCTGATTCCCAAGTCACCTAATATGCCGGATTTCGAGCTGGGTATATTCTTTAGCGGCCTTACCCGTTCGCTTATGAGCTCGGATTACAATCTTCGTGTTACCGAGTGCAAAACCGCGGCATGGATAGTTGAAGCGTATGAGAATATTCCTCTTAAGACCCAGGACAAGACCTTTTTGCGGGATGTTAGCGAGAGTATGTTCAGGCGTCACAGGGATGAGATGCCGCCGCGCTTTGCTCGCCGCGCAGAGCATTTCTTTTCGGAGCACAAGCGTGTGCGGGAGGGGATTACCGCCTGGGAGGCCGGGAATCTTGAGTGGTTCGGCAGCCTGAGCAAGGGTAGCTGCGAGTCGAGTATCCATTCTTATGAGTGTGGATCTCCAGAGTTGATTGCGATTTATAATGCTATGTTGACCACAGATGGTGTGTATGGGGGACGTTTCAGCGGCGCTGGTTTTAAAGGGGCTTGTATTGCCCTGGTGGATCCGGCCAAGAAGGCTGGGATAGAGGAGAAGATCCGGAAGGATTATTTGTCGCAGTTTCCTCAGTATAAGGATACTTTCCAGGTGTTTTTTTGTAAGTCAGACGATGGGGCGAGGTTTGTATGAAAACTATAGTAATTGCAGCGGGGTATGCTACCCGTCTCGGTGAGCTTACGCGGAATTTCCCAAAGCCGTTGCTGCAAATAGGCCGGAGTACCATTCTGGGCAGGATGCTGGATGATATAGACGGGATTCCGGAGATTACGGAGCATATTATCGTGACGAACGGGAAGTTTGCTCCGGTGTTTCAACAGTGGGTGGCGGACCGTCTTGGATGGGCGGAAGGGACAACACCTACTCCGCCTCTTCCGGTCCGGGTGCTTTCCGACGGCACCTTCACCAACGAGACCAGGCTGGGAGCGGTGTGCGATTTGCTGTTCGCAATCGAGAAACTTGGAATTGATGACGACCTGCTTGTGGTGGCAGCGGATAATATACTGGAGTTTAGTTTCCAGGGCTTTGTGGAGTTTGCAAGGGAGAAGGGTACGAGTTGTATTATGTGCCATCACGAGCCGGAGATTTATAAACTGCAGCGCACCGGAGTAATAGAAGTGGATGAGAATATGCGTGTGCTGCAGATGCAGGAGAAGCCCAAGGTGCCGGTGTCGCATTGGGCCGTGCCTCCGTTTTATATCTATTTGAAGAAGGACCTGGACCTGGTGCGCGGCGCCGTTGCCGACGGCTGCGGTAAAGACGCTCCAGGCAATCTGGCGCATTATATGGTGGCGCATACGGTGATGCACGCCTGGCCTATGCCGTCCGGCCGCTTCGACATAGGCTCCCTCGATACTTATGAAGAGGCAAAACGAATTTACGGTAAAGAATAACAAACCATACAAATAAAACAATGATTAACGTTGGAATTATCGGATGTGGCTTCGTTGGCGGAGCTTTGAAAGATTGGTTGGAGCACAACAACCCTGAGTGCAAATTGTTTATCAGCGACCCTTACAAGGGATATAATGATGATTTAAGCAATATCGATATCGCTTTCCTGCAGATTCATGTGCCCACAGAAGACGATGGAACGCAGGACCTTCGCCTCATGACGGAATTGATTAACAATCTTCCTGATGTCCCTGTGTTCGTCCGTACCACCATCCTCCCCGGCACCAGCGAGCGCCTCTCCAAGGAGACCGGCCACCGCGTCCATTACATGCCCGAGTTCCTCACCGAACGCACCCACATCGAGGACTTCAAGAAGCAGATTATGGTGTTCACTGGAGCTCAAGAACTGCTCACCAAAATATTCGTGGGCAAGAAGTTTACTGTGATGACACCGTTAGAGGCCGAGCTCACCAAGTATATGCACAACGTGTTTGGAGCCTATAAGGTAACATATTTCAACGCTTGCCGTGAATACTGCGAGCAGATGGGGGCAGACTGGCGTAAGGTGCATACTGGCGTATTACTGTCCGGCTATATCAACGACACCCACACCTACGTACCCGGCCCCGACGGCAAGTTCGGCTACGGCGGCAAGTGCTTCCCCAAGGACGTCAACGCCTTTGCCAAGATGACTGAAGGAACACCTCTCGGTACATTGCTGGAGCATCTGCATGAGCTGAATGTTCATTTCCGCGGGGAAGAGGAGAGGATTTAGAATACCAAACACCAAAGGAGGTTCCTCTTTTGGCCTTCTGACTTTGGCTCTTTAGCCAAAGAAAAGGCTCGATCAGAAAGATCTCGCCTGCATTATACAGACTCTGGTTGGAGTTCCCGTAGTACAATATTATCATCCAAAGCGAGCGACTACATAAGTCCAACAGATGACGTCCAGTCTCTACCAGACGAAACCGACTATAGCGGGAATAATAATCGTATTCATTCATGTTTAATATAGACAAGTTTATAGCTGACTGTGTGACATTCCGTCCCGCGAGTATGTTCGAGGCCGATATAGAGGCGAACCGAGAGACGCTGACGCGAGAGATTAAAGGCAAGAAGGTGTGCGTCATCGGGGGGGCAGGGTCCATCGGGTCCAGCTTCATCAAGGCGGTGCTGCGGTTCGAGCCCGCCTCGGTGGTTGTCGTTGACCTCAACGAAAATGGGCTGGCCGAGCTGGTGCGCGACGTGCGCAGCACGCGGGGACTGTACGTGCCGGATGAGTTCCGCTGCTACACCCTCAACTTTGCTGACCCCATCTTCACCCGCATCTTCCGCGAGGAAAAGGGCTTCGACATTGTGGCCAACTTCTCAGCACACAAGCACGTGCGCTCAGAGAAGGACCGTTATAGTGTTCAGGCTCTAATCGAGAACAACGACATTAAGGCAAAAAAATTGATGGATCTACTTTGTGAGTTCCCTCCCAAGCACTTCTTCTGTGTCTCAACGGACAAGGCCGCTAACCCTGTTAACATCATGGGAGCCAGCAAGCGCATCATGGAAGACCTGGTAATGGCTTACAACCAGCACTTCAAGGTCACGACAGCCCGTTTTGCTAACGTGGCCTTCTCCAACGGCTCCCTGCCCGACGGCTGGATACACCGCATGCAGAAGCTCCAGCCGCTGGTAGCTCCAAGCGACATCAAGCGTTATTTCGTCAGTCCCGAGGAGAGCGGCCAGATATGCATGCTGGCTTGCGTCCTGGGACGTGGCGGTGAAGTCTTCTTTCCTAAACTGGGTGAAGACCAGATGCTCACCTTCTCTTCTATCTGCGACCGTTTCGTTCAGGCCAATGGATTCCAGAAAGACCCCTGCGCCACCGATGCCGAAGCCAAACGCAAAGCAGCTTTGTTAGAACCTGAAACATGGAACTCGAATCTTGAAACTCCAAAGTACCCTACAGTGTACTTCGCCTCTGACACTACAGGCGAGAAAGCTTACGAGGAGTTCTACGTGCCTGGTGAGAAGATTGACATGAAGCGGTTCCAGGCCCTGGGCGTAGTGGAACAGACCACGCGGCACGATATGCGTGAAGTTAACGACTTCTTTGCCAAGTTGGAAGTAATCTTCACAAAAGATGACTTTACGAAAGCGCAGGTTGTGGAAGCACTTCGTGAGTTCATACCTAATTTTGAACACGAGGAGAAAGGCAAGAACTTGGATCAGAAGATGTGATAATTGAATGTTTGGTAAAACGTCCGATATGATTATAAAACGAATATGCCTTTTAGAGATTCTAGACTTCCTCGGGTCGCGAGTTTTGGCTGTTGATGGTGCCAGCGAAAAGGAGTTGAAAGATCTTTTCATCGACAACCTGGCAGATGCAGATCGGGTGAATGAGACTACGCTCGATTGGATAAACCCTTCAAAGACCACCAAACAGGAGATTGCGGAAAGGAGCAAGGCCAGAGTAATTGTGGTTAACGAGACTATTACTCCAATAGTGGGAAAGGTTTTGATAAAGGTTAAGAATCCGAAAGTCGCTCTTGCTGATGTCGGGAATCACTTCTTCGTAGAAAAACCTGAACCAGGCATTCATCCTACAGCTATCATCCATCCCGATGCACAAATTGGAAAGGATGTGAGTATTGGTGCATATAGTGTCATAGGTAAAGCGACCATTGGTGACAACTGCGTCATTGATTCCAATGTCCGTATCTACGACTGTGTCAGCATGGGTAACAACTGTGTGATAAAGTCAGGGGCGATACTTGGCGGTGCTGGATTTGGTTATGAGAAAGATGAGAATGGCAATCGATTCCGTTTTCCACAGATTGGACAACTTATTTTAGGTAATTTCGTTGAGGTTGGTGCAAACACATGTATTGACAGAGGTGCACTTGCTGACACCGTAATAGGTGATTATACCAAAATCAACAACCTCTGCCATATAGCTCATAACAATAGGATTGGCAGCAATGTTATCATTACGGGCTGTGTCAACATATCTGGTTCAAATGTTATAGACGATAATGTTTGGCTGGCGCCTAATTCATCCATTCGTGGATGGGTGCATATTGGTGAAGGCGCTACCGTAGGAATGGCAGCTGTTGTAACCAAGGATGTACCGGCTTACGAAACATGGGTCGGCAATCCTGCCCATAAACTGGAAAAGAAATGAAAGAGAGTATCAAACAGATTTGCATTGATGTCAAGGCGACGGTCCTCTCTGCCCTGAAGCAGATGGATACAACACGTCGTAAACTGCTCATTGTCACAGAAGATGGGCGTTATCGCAGCGTGTTGAGCATAGGTGATATCCAACGTTCCATTATTAAGGGTGACAGTTTGGACAAACCTATTGAATCCATTCTGCGTCCTGTAACCAAGGTGGCCAGCTCACACCAGGAGCGCTTAGAAATTGAGCAATATGTCAAAGAACATAAAAATGAGTTTATGCCCATAGTCGATGATGACAATAATTTGGTAGATGTCGTGTTTTGGGATGAACTCTTCAAAACAGACATACACCACCGCACTGCTGACTTCGACCTCCCTGTTGTAATCATGGCAGGTGGTCAGGGAACACGCCTTCGCCCATTAACCAATGTGCTACCTAAACCTCTTATTCCCATCGGAGAACAGACCATGATGGAAGATATAATGGACAGGTTCGTTGAGTGTGGTTGCCACAATTTCTATGTTTCTGTCAACTATATGGCAGACTTTATCCGCCACTATTTTGACAATTTCAGCAAGCATAAATACAACATTGAGTATTTCCAGGAGGATAAACCGCTTGGAACTGCCGGTAGCTTGCACCTTCTGAAAGACAAAATCAAGGATACTTTTTTCGTGAGCAATTGCGATAGTATTCTTGATGAAGATTATGGTGAAATCTTGAAATACCACCGCGACAATAAGAATGAGATTACAGTCGTTTCTGTGATGAAGAGCTTATACATTCCGTATGGTACGCTTGAAACAGGAGAAGGTGGTCTTTTAGAATCATTAGAAGAAAAGCCCGAGTTGACTTTCAAAATAAACACGGGAATGTATATTTTAGAGCCGCACCTGTTGAAGGAAATACCTTCTGACAGAGTATATCATATTACCTACTTGATTGAAAAACTCGTTAAGGAAGGCCGTCGAGTGGGTGTTTTTCCTGTCAATGAAGGCTCATGGACAGATGTTGGCAATTGGGATGAGTATTTGAAACAGTTTGTCAGGATATAATAGGATATAGATTTATGTATCAGAGTGTTATTGGCTTTATTAAGGAACTGTACGGCAACCAGGACTTTGTTCCTCTTGCAGTTCCTAAGTTTGTGGGTAATGAGAAGAAATATCTCAATGAGTGTATTGATACAACATTCGTGAGTTCTGTCGGTCAGTTCGTTGACCGCTTTGAGAAGGATATGGCGATTTATACGGGTGCCAAGCGCGCTGTGGTATGTGTGAACGGAACTAACGCCCTCCACATGGCAATGATGTTGGCAGGTGTAGAACGTGATGACGAAGTGCTTACCCAAGCGCTTACCTTTATTGCTACCTGTAATGCCATTAGCTATATTGGAGCTCACCCTGTCTTTATTGATGTGGACAAGAGCACGATGGGACTTTCTCCCGATGCGGTCAAAAATTGGCTTCTGAAAAATGCTGTTGTTCAGAACGGTCAATGCTACGACAAGAATACAGGTAGCCGTGTAAAGGCATGTGTTCCAATGCACACGTTCGGTCATCCTGTACGCATAGAGGAACTGGCGGCTATCTGTTCAGAATGGCACATAGAGTTGGTGGAAGATGCGGCGGAAAGTATTGGCAGCAAGTATAAGGGCAGACACACTGGCCTTTTTGGAAAAGTAGGTGCTTTGAGTTTCAACGGCAACAAGACCATAACAACAGGTGGTGGCGGCATGCTACTTTTCATGGATGAAGAACTTGGTGCATTGGCCAAACACTTGACCACCCAGGCAAAGGTGCCTCACCGTTGGGAGTTCCGCCACGACCATATTGGGTATAACTACCGTATGCCAAACATTAATGCAGCATTGGGCTGTGCCCAGTTGGAGCATTTGGATGAGTTTATTGCTGATAAACGCGAAACTGCAAAGAAATACGCAGAGTATTTCAAAAATGTGAAAGGGCTTGAGTTCTTCACGGAACCTGAAAACAGTTTCTCCAACTATTGGTTGAATGTAGTGATCCTTCCAGATCACGACAAGCAGTTGGAGTTCCTGCAGGAAACCAATGACAATGGAGTAATGACACGTCCTATATGGGAACTCATGAATCGCCTGCCTATGTTTGATCATTGCCAGCATGATGATTTGAAGAATACCATATGGTTTGCTGATAGAGTTGTTAATATTCCAAGTTCTGTTAGATTGGTAAAGTAATGAAACCATTGATTCTCATAGGTGGTGGCGGACACTGCAAATCAGTGATTGAAGCAGCGGAGAGTGCTGGATATAGCATTCTTGGCGTGCTGGATATGCCAGGAGAGGTAGGAAAGTCCATCCTCTCTGCAAAAGTGATTGGCACCGATGATGACATTCATGCCTACGTGGATAAAGCCGAGTTTGTCATAGCTGTTGGTTTTATTAAGAATCCAGCTACACGTATCAAACTATATGATAAGGTTAAATACGCCGGTGGTAAACTGGCAACAATCGTTGCTTCTACAGCATACGTCTCAAAATATGCAGAGATTGGTGAAGGTACAGTCGTAATGCACAATGCCTTTGTGAATGCCGGAGCCAAAGTCGGGAACAATGTGATCTTGAATACTTTCACCAACATTGAACATGATGTAGTTATTGGAGATCATAGTCATATTTCTACAGGTACTATGGTAAATGGCGGGTGCAGAGTTGGAGACAGGTGCTTCATTGGAAGTCAGTCTGTTTTAGCAAATAGCATTTCAGTAAGCGATGATGTTATCATAAGTGCCGGCTCTTTTGTTAAACAATCCATAGAAGTGAAAGGTGTTTATTATGGTAATCCTGTTATATTAAAGATATAGTTATGAGTAAAGTACTTTTTGTCGCAGTTCATCCTGATGACGAAACTTTGGGGTGTGGTGGAACAATATTGAAGCATAAAACTCAGGGCGATGAGATATATTGGATGATTATTACAAGCATAAGAAACCATCCAAATGGTTTTCCCCTTGAAGTAGTTGAAAAGAGAGATAGCACAATAAAAGCTGTCGCAGAAGCATACGGTTTTAATGCGGTGGCTGAATTAGATGTTCCAACGACACAAGTGGACAAGTGTGATCTGGGTGCTTTAGTTTCAAAAGCCGGCAATTGCATAGATGAAATTAAGCCTGATGTGGTTTACATGATGCACGAACACGACGTTCACTCCGATCATCGTGTATCATTTGCTGCTATTTACAGTTGTTTGAAAAGTTTCAGGCATCCTTATATAAAACAGATTTACACCTTTGAGGCACTTTCAGAAACAGAGTTTGCTGTTGCAACAGCAGCTAATGCTTTTGTTCCTAATGTTTATGTAGATATCACGGACTATATAGACAAGAAACTTGAAATCATGTCATTATATGACACGGAAATAATGCAAGATCCTTATCCTCGCAGTTTAAGTTCAATAAAAGCTCTAGCCAGACTAAGGGGAAGCCGTTGCGGGGCGATGTATGCAGAAGCTTTTATGCTTTTGTATGCCAAGTACTAAGGTTGAGGTAATTATACAAAGTGAACGCATCTAATAGAGTTGTTGCCAATACGGCCGTTGTATATGTGTCTTTGATTGTAAAGATGCTTATCGGCTTCTTTGCCATTCGCCTTATATTACAGGCTTTGGGAGAAACCGATTACGGCATTTATATGATTGTGGCTGGAGTAGTTGCTATGCTTGATGTACTTGATTCAAGTATGACCACTACTTCCATGCGTTATCTGGCTCATAGCCTCGGCAGTGGTAATCTTTCTGTAATCAAGAATACGTTTAAGACAACAGTTTTCATTCATTTTATCATTTCTCTTGCCTCAGTATTAATTATTGAGATAGGAGGTTGGATTATGTTTGAATATATGTTGAACATTCCTCCAGAAAAAGTTGGGGACGCATGGATTGTTTTCCATTTGATGGTAGTCAGCACATTTATAAATATTAACGCGATTCCTTATGAGTCTATCATGAATGCTCACGAACATATTTGGGTTCTCTCGCTGTTTGATATTCTTAGTGCAATTCTCCAATTATTGATGGCTGTGTTCTTGATAATGACGGGTGGGAACAAGTTGATTCAATATGGTGTAATAGTCTTTCTCATACAACTTATTCTTCGTTTTGGCAAATGGGCGTTCTGCAGGTATCAATACGATGAGTGTAAGCAGAATAGCGATGGTGTTGTGGATCGGAGTCTGATTAAGTCTATTCTCTCTTTCACGGGTTGGAATCTTTTTGGTTCACTTGGAGCAATCGGAACTGTTCAATTGAGAGGATTAATAGTCAACATGTTCTTTGGGGTAAGACTCAATGCTGCAGAGGGCATATCACGTCAGGCAAGCGGATATGTGAATATGTTTGCAACCAGTATGACACGTGCCGTTAATCCTCAGATGATGAAGAGTGAAGGAGGTGGAGCTCGAGAACGATTAATAAGATTAACGGAGTTGGGAGCCAAGTACTCGTCCTTTTTATTTATACTCATTGGCGTACCCGTCATTTTGGAGTGCTCCACTCTATTGTCAGTGTGGTTGAAAGATGTTCCCCAGTATGCTGTGATATTTTGTCAGTTGATGTTGGTTATTATGATGATGGAAAAGTTTACGTTCCAAATCACCAATGCTATCAAAGCTGTGGGTAATATCCGCAACTTTCAAGTGACTGAAACACTGTTGAGTTTATTGTATATTCCCCTAACATTCCTATTCTACAAAAAAAGTTTCTCTGCAGAGTGGATCTATTATTCATCAATTTTTACAGGATTTATTATTGCGGGATTCAGATTGTTTTTTGGCAAGAAGATAGTTGGAATAGATGTGGCTGATTATTTAAAAAATGCGATAGTAAGAATTCTTGTACCTTTATGCATAGCTTTATTACCAGCTATTGCGATCTTGGTTTTTTTCCCATCTTCGATAATTAGGGTATTGATAACTTCTTTAGTGTTCTGTTCTTGTTTCTCATTGCTCTTCTGGTGTGTTGGTACAAATCAAGAAGAGAAAGAGAAATGGACTTCAATGGCACATGCTTTTATTAGTAAAATCAAGAAATCAAATAAAAACAACATACAATGAAAGTAGTTCTTTTGGCCGGTGGCTTTGGTTCCCGTATCAGCGAAGAATCTGTGTTTAAGCCCAAACCCATGATTGAAATAGGTGGTATGCCTATTCTTTGGCACATCATGAAAGAGTTTGCCTGGTACGGGCACAATGAGTTCATTATTTGTGCCGGATACAAGCAGGAGTACATCAAGGAATGGTTTGCTAACTACTTCCTGCATAATAGTGATGTCAGCTTTGACTTCCGTAACGGAAAGAACGAGATGACCGTTTATCATAGTAAATTGGAACCTTGGAAAGTGACAGTGGTAGATACCGGCTACAATACTATGACAGGAGGTCGCATCAAGCGCGTACAGGAATATGTGGGCAATGAAACATTTATGATGACCTATGGAGATGGTGTTTGCGATGTGGACATCAATAAGTTAGTGGAGTTTCATAAGATCCATGGAAAGAAAGCCACACTTACAGCTGTAAAGATGAAGCAGGATAAGGGCGTTCTTGACATTACAAAGGACATGAATGTCCGTGCTTTCCGTGAAAAGAATTCCATGGACGGAACGCCCATCAATGCTGGCTATATGGTGCTGGAACCGTCAGTCTTTGACTATATTGATGGCGATGCTCAACCTTTTGAGCGTGAACCGTTAGAGAAACTTGCCAGGGAGGGCGAGCTGATGTCCTATATTCACGAAGGCTTTTGGCAGTGCATGGATAATATTCGTGAGAAGAAACTCCTTGAAGACCTTCTTGAAAACGGCACTGCTCCTTGGAAGAAGTGGGGGGGAGAAGTTCCAATTGACAAGATTAACAAATAACCCTACTGCTATGGCAACATTACTGGAAGATTTTTATCGTGGTAAACGGGTTTTTGTAACCGGCCATACCGGCTTCAAAGGCTCTTGGCTGTGCAAGATGTTGGCGAATGCCGGTGCTATTGTCACGGGTTACTCGCTGGCGCCCAACACTGACCCCTCGTTGTTTGAAATAGCTGAGCTGGAAAAGGATGTTCGCTCCGTGATCGGTGACATCCGTGACTATGCAGCATTAAAAAAAGCCTTTGATGAAGCACAGCCCGAAATTGTCCTTCATCTTGCTGCCCAGCCCATTGTACGTGACAGCTATAAAGACCCTGCATACACCTACGAGACCAACGTGATGGGTACGGTAAACATCCTGGAATGTGTCCGTAATAGCAGTTGTGTAAAATCCTTCCTGAATGTTACCACGGATAAGGTTTATCTAAATAAGGAATGGGAATGGGGCTATCGGGAGAATGAGGAGTTGGACGGCTATGATCCCTATAGCAACAGCAAGTCTTGCTCCGAATTGGTCACACACAGCTACAAGCGAAGTTTCTTCACCGATAAGGAGGGTAAGCCCATTATTCCTATTTCCACCGCCCGAGCTGGTAATGTGATTGGTGGTGGTGATTTTGCCACTGACCGAATCATTCCTGATAGTGTGCGAGCAGCTCAGAAAGGCGATAATATAGTCGTACGTAATCCTTTTTCTACGCGCCCATACCAGCATGTACTGGAACCGTTGTACGCATATTTGATGATAGCGGCCAAGCAGTACGAGGATAGCAAATATGCAGACTATTATAATGTGGGGCCTGATGATGTGGACTGTTTCCAGACCGGTGCATTGGTTGATCTCTTCGTTAGCAAGTGGGGCGAAGGTTTGAAATGGATTAAAAAATATGACGGTGGCCCGCATGAAGCCAACTTTCTGAAGCTTGACTGTTCCAAACTGAAGTCCACTTTTGGATGGAGACCTCGTTGGAATCTTGACGAGGCAATGGATAAGATTGTGGAATGGAGCAAGTGTTGGCTGGCTGGTGGCGATGTGCGTGCCTGCATGGATAAACAAATTGACGAATTCTTAAGCTGAAAGATTATGGCTAAAACTGTCAGGAATGCAAACATTGAGTTGGCAAGAATTATTGCCATGCTTATGATTGTGTCTATCCATTATTGGGTGTTTGCATTCCCGATATGTTCGCAGGACCCTTTTTCAATACCTTTTCTGATTGGGTCTATAGGGGGAGGGATATCAGATATTTCTGTTAATACATATGTCCTGATTACGGCATATTTCCTATCATCATCACAGTTTAAACTTGGGAGAATAACCTCCTTATGGTCTCAAGTGTTCTTTTATTCAGTGTTGATTTTTGTGTTGGTGGTAGCCTTTGACCGCTCTCAGCTAACACCTTTTAATTGTTTCGCTAATTTTACACCCATCCTATCCCGACAGTATTGGTTCGCTACCGTTTTTATAGCACTTTTATTCATTTCTCCGTTTCTCAATAAACTATTAGACACAATAACCAAAATACAACTGAAATACATAATCGGTTTTTTAACCATAATTACTGTTGTTTTGCCTACATTGATGGTATTTAGTAGTGGCGCTTACTATGGACATGGTACGGATATTACATGGTTTGTTGTTTTGTACATGATAGGTGCTTACATTCGTAGATATTGTGACTTTGACATTATGCGAGAACACTCTGGCCGCTTGCGAATCGCAACGATGTTTTTCTGCTTATTACCTGCTTTTGTAGCTTTAGCGGTTTCACTTATAAGATATCGGTTAACTGGCAATGCTGAATGTCCTTCGGCTTTTCTGAACTATAATTCTTTGTTCGTACTTCCCGGTTCCATTTCCTTATTCTTGTTTTTTGCAACAAGGAAGCCAATGGGAAAGAAGGCGACAAAAGTAATAAACACGCTTGCTTTAGGTAGTTTCTCTGTCTATCTGATATCTGACCATAGGGTGCTAAGAGATTATATATGGTCTTTTGTCGTGTCACATACTCATACTGAAAGTTGGATCATGGCTGTTGAGTATCTTGTGACCATTATTGCAATATACTTAATCTGTTTTACCTTGGATTTAATCTATCAGAGACTCCTCAAAACAGACTATATCATGCTATTATTGAAAAAGATATTTGGATCAAGACTTGAAACATTTGAAAACAGCATGAATTAGAAATAATGAAAAATGTAATTGTAACAGGCGCCAACGGCTTTATTGGTGGCAACCTGGTCAATAATCTCTTGAAAAATGGGGTGAAAGTAGTGGCTATTGACATCTCTTTTGCCGCTCCCAGATTTTCCGATTGTGACCTGGTAGTTAAGTTGGAAACAGGGCTTGATGATGTGGAGAAGTTAAAAACACTCATACCTGAAGGAGAATATGATGCCATGTACCATCTGGCATGGGCTGGTGTAAATGGCCCAAGTAAGGCTGATCCAACAATACAACTCAACAACATCCAACTGGGTGTCAATTGCGCTCAACTATGCAAGGCTATTGGTGTAAAGAAACTGCTTTGTGCAGGTACTGTGGCAGAGCAGGCTGTGCATAGTCTGCCCAATCTTGCGCAAACCAGTGGCGGAATGATGTATGGCGTGGCTAAGCATTGTGCCCATCTGATGCTGGAAAACTATTGCAAGAACATTGGCCAAAGCTTTGTTTGGATGCAATTTTCTAATATATACGGTGTTGGTAACAAGACCGGCAATCTGGTAAGCTATACCCTCGGCGAACTCCTGAAAGGTAACGAAGCCACATTCGGACCGGCTGCACAACCCTACGACTTCATCTATGTGGATGACTTGTTAGAGGCCGTTTATCGCTTGGGCGATTGCGAAACCAAGCAGGCGTGCTACTATATTGGCTCCGGTTCTCCACGAATCTTAAAAGAGTATCTTCTGGAGATTGGAGAATTGTCGGGAATGCAAGAAAAGGTTGGGATTGGCATCCGTCCAGATGACGGCATCAAATACGATTTCTCCATGTTTGATACAGCTCCATTAAAGGAAGCGATCGGGAACTATGTGAGTACCACGTTTGAAGAGGGAATAAAGAAGACGATTAACTGGTTAAAAGAAGCATAACGATATGATTACTAAATTCCAATTTGAGGAGATAGACCTCAAAGGAGCATACAAGATTCAGCCGTTCTACGCAACGGATGAACGTGGTGGGTTCGTAAAGGACTACAATGTGGAAATGTTCATGGCAAACGGTATTGAACATGAGTTGAAAGAGGTGTTTTACACTATTTCCAAACGTGGTGTTATTCGTGCTACTCATTTTCAATTGGTTAAGCAGCAGGCAAAATTGGTGCGTTGCATTAGCGGGCACGTATATGACGTGATTGTTGACCTGCGCCCGGATTCATCAACTTTTGGTCAGTGGAGAGGTTTTGACCTTACTGGCGAGAATCAGGTTGAGCTTTACATCCCCCAGTTCTTCGGTCACGGATATCTCGTGATAGAAGATTCCATTGTTAGTTACAAATGCGGGGAGGTGTTCTATGGCGAGGGTGACAGCGGTATTATGTATAATGACCCGGATATTGATATTCAGTGGCCTTTTGAACAGATAGGTGGCATTGAGAACATGATTATTTCGGAGAAGGATAAAAATTTGATGAGTTTGAAGGATTATCTAACTAAAGTGAAGTAAAATGAAATTAGAGCCAACAATATTAAGAACCAGTGGACCGCTCGAAGCCCCTGTTCTTATTATAGGATTCAATAGGCCTGAGACTATACAACAAGTCTTCAACAAAGTACGTGAAGTTACACCGAAGCATCTGTATCTCGCAGTCAACGGAGTTCGTGAAGGCCATCCTGAAGACAAAGAAAAGGTATATGCTGTTCGCGATATTGCCAAACAAGTGGATTGGGATTGTGATCTGCACACACTGTTTCGCGAGGATAACCATGGCGCTGGTTTCGGTGTTTCAGGTGCAATTTCATGGGCATTTGAGAGTTGCGAGAAATTAATTATTCTTGAAGACGACTGTGTTCCTGACGAGTCATTCTTCTATTTTGCTGAAGCTATGCTCGACTTATATGAGCACGACTCACGCGTATGGACGATTTCCGGGCGTATGAATCCTGTTGTTCAAGATATGTTCAAAGAACAGGACTATTTCTTCTCACATTATGGTCATAATTGGGGCTGGGCTACGTGGAAACGGTGTTGGAAAGAATTTGATATGTATATGTCGGATTATCCTGAATTTCGAGATTCTAAAGCCATAGATTCTTTGTTTCAGAGCAAAGGGGAGAGAAAGTATTATAGTAAGATGTTCGAGTCGGTATTTAACAACATCAGCGATGTTATTAATCATACCTGGGATTACCAATGGGGATATACTGTAAGAAAAAATAACGGTCTAAATATCCTACCGAGGGTAAATATGATCAGGAATATTGGTGTTTGTGGTACACATGGCGACGGAGAGACTCAATTTCATAAAAGAGTTTCTCAAAGTATGCCAACAGTAGTTAGACATCCGTTGTTCGTTTTGCATGATACAAAATTTGACGGTATTTATTATTATAATGTCCGCAAGACATTAGACCCTTTCTTATGGCAGAAAATTTTGGGACGTCTTCATCTATATAGTATCACTTAAAGTAGCTATCATGAAGATTGTTTTTTTGTGCGGTTTTTCCAACGAAACGGTTCGGAAACGGCTACATCTAAAGAACTGGTCGGTTGAGAATTGGTTCCGTGGGTTATTTGGTCTGCGTATCGTCAATTATAGCGATTCCGCTCCTTGGGTGACAAGTATTATATCTGTTTTTGAGAAGCACCATGAGCATGAGTTCCATGTGGTAGCTCCGCAGGATGGAATGACGAGAAGACGAGAGGACTTTACTTTGAGTGGCATTCATTATCACTTTGTTAATTTGAGACTGCCAAATATCAAACGCATCATTAATAAGTTTACTGGATTTGAGGAAAAGTCTTATTACAAAGAGAATCGACGCAAAATTAATAATATCATCAATGAGATCAATCCTGATTTGGTAACTTTGTGTGGTGCTGAGGTAGTTTCACATTCATCAGCCGCATTGGATATTCAAGGTAAACCTATTTTTGTGATTCTTCAAACGGTTCTAAACAATCCAAATCTTCAAAGATTCTACCCCTGCAGTCCAATACGATTGGAAATAGAACGCCAGATTTTTAGAAAGACAAATTATTTCGGTTGTACGGGACAGCTCTACAAGGATCTGCTATTAAGTATTAATCCCGAAGCCAATGTGTTTAGGGTAAATTTACCAATGATACCACCTCCATCGATGCCCATAATCGAAAAAGAGTATGATTTTGTTTTTTATGCAGCTAGCGTCGTAAAGTATAAAGGTATAGAAGATTTAGTACATGCCTTTAGTATCGTAATAAAGACAATACCTAATGCTACACTTAACATTATTGGAGGTTGTTCAGATGAGTATAGGTCATACTTGTGCGATATCTTGAGGGAGGGAAAGGCTCTTGACAATGTAGTTTTCTCAGGATTCTTCCCGAATCATAATGATGTGTATAAACAAATTATAAAATCAAGATGTGTTGTCGTGCCAGGGATAACTGCAATCATAAATAGCACAGTGGTTGAGCCGCTTTTTATGGGATTGCCAGTAATCACCTACGTTACCTCTGGAACACCTGAATTAAACAGTGAAAAAGAATGTGTTCTTCTTGCAGAATCCGAGAATGTCGTTGATTTGGCTGATAAGATGATGTGGGCGTATAATCATCCGCAAGAAATGGCAACAATGGCAAAGAACGGGAAAGAAATGGTGGAGAAAAGGTATTCTGTAGAATTTGCCACAAGAAAGATTATTAAATGTATGGAAGTTGTGGAACAGGATTATAATAAAGTCAATGCGTTTTCGCAGGATATAAAAAATATTGCAGGCTAATGAATAGAGTTCTATATATACTTCTTGCAGCAGTGATAATAATAGCATTACCACTGTTTGCCGGCTGGGTACCATTTATAGGTGAATTTATACCCAAGGTATTGATAATGCTATACGTGGTTTCGTTCGCTCCGTTTTTAATGAAAAATAAAGCGTTTTTATTTTTGCTGTTGTTTTATATCTATGTTATTCTACAGTCGGTCGCACTCGGGTATGAGCTTGATTTCGTTACCTGGTTTGCGAATTTCATGGATTTCGCTCTACCGATATTCTTGTTGCAGGCAGCTATTAAATATGATAATGAAAAAACGGTGGAAAAACTGGCAAAATTTGCTATCATATACATATTTGTTACAATTCTCCTATCAATTATTGTCATGATAAATGATCCTACTGCCTTAAGGCAGCAACAGGCGATGACAGTAATGGGGGAATACGACATGGCATATCAGTATAAGAGACAGGGATTGGCATCTTATGGTATTGCGGCAATGGTTATGTGCATGCCCGCAGTCCTAATATCAATATTCAAATCTTCCTCCAATAAAAAAGTGAAGTTAGTATCTGTCATTGGTGTAGCATTAAGTCTTGTTTTTATGTGGATGGGGCAGGTAACAACTACTTCTATTATCTGTATTAGTTTAACATTTATGGCCTTTTTTATAAGATCAAATGCACCCAGGAGTATTCTATTTGCGGCAATTTTGTTATTATTGGTCGCAGGTTTCTTCGGAGAATCGATAATTGATACAATTACCCCATATACTGAAGAAACTGCAATGGGATCTAAGTTTGCCAATCTTAGTTCTCAAATTCATGGAGGTCAAATAGAGACGGAGGAAGGATCAATAGAAGGGCGCTCTTCTTTGACCGCTCTAACATTAAGCGTTTTCTACAACAATCTATTTATCGGTGATCCCCATGGTTATATTGGAGGACATAACTACTTTATTGATAGATTAGCGCTTTATGGCATCATTGGCGTGGTTCCCTTCTTTTTGATGATATTCTCATTATATAAGATGACAATTAGATATTTACCGAGCAATAAGCATGGCATTTTCACGCTTATTTTTCTGGGTTTTATATCGTTGGGTTTACTAAAGAACATGCCTGGTATAGATTATTGGCTTTTCATGTTTTGCTTCTATCCATTCATATTAAAATATTCTATAAGGTTCGATGGATCATAAATATGTTTACCCTTGTTTGGCTCCTGCCAACAAGGATTATGGTTTCTTTCGGGTATCTGGTCCAGGGCTGGCGAATTGCATGATTTTGGCCGCTAAATCATATTGCATAGCAAAGCGATTGAATGCCCAGCTTGTTGAGCCGACATGGTTCAAGTTTAGTATTGGCCCATATCTTAGAAGAGAGAAAGATAAAAGACACTATTTTAGAGTGTTCAAATCGTCAGGTATCTCTGGACTAAGAAAATTAACAATTCTGTTGCAGAAATCCGAGTATAATGATGATAACCTGTCTGTATTTGCTGTTGCCACAAATGGTATCTGTCGCATAAGTAAAATGAGGAAACTCTTTCAAGATATTGACCCTTATTATACCAAGGAATACTTTGATAGTATTATTACTGATAAGACAAAAGAATCTGTAGAAGGTACTAACTTTGAAAAGACTGTGGCAGTCCATGTAAGATTAGGAGATTTCAATGCGCAACAACGAACTCATATCCAATGGTTTGTGAATATGATTCGGAAGTTTTCATCTATTAATCCGGAATTGAAATATTTGATTTTTTCGGATGGAACCGATGAGGAAATAAGCCAGCTCCTTGCGATGGAAAATGTAAGTCGCGCAAGTTTTGGACGTCAAGCAATTAGTGATATATATGCTATCAGTAAATGTAGTATTGTGATAGCTTCAAATAGTACTTTCTCTGCAATGGGGGCATTCTGGGGGCAAAAACCTATTATATTCCAGGAAAGAGAATTTGGCGCAATATTCCCAGACTCCCCAGAGAATGAATTAGTGATAAAGGATAATAATTTGCCCGAAGCCTGGTGCAATAAGATAAAGGTATGCCAATAGAGGAGAGAGCAACAAGATTACAGTGGTTGGATATAGCTAAAGGAATAACTATCATTCTGATGGTTATGGGGCATTCCGCAATACCAAATGTTTTGGGGCGGTTTATTTATGCCTTTCATATGCCATTGTTCTTTATCTCTTCAGGTATTACAACAAAATATTCATCATTGCCCGACTTCCTTAAGAAAAAAAGTAAAAACCTTTTGCTTCCATTTATCATATATTCAGTCATTGTCTTAGCCTTGGAAGCATTTCTTTTACATATTTCTTATGAAGAAGAGTTTGTGAATTGGCTTAAAATGGGTTGGCTGGGGATGGCGTTATGGTTCGTCCCTGTATTATATATTTCATTGATTGTTTGTTGGTGTATAAATAAGATAAACCGCAAATGGATAAGAATGCTTGCAACTTCTTCTCTTCCAATAGTAGGGGTATTACTGAATAATCACAGTATATGGTTGCCATGGAATTTGTCTACGGTTCCATATGCCTCATTCTTTATTATTATTGGTAATTGGTTGAAACCATATTGTGGAGTTATTGATAAGCTAGCCCAAAAGTGGTATATATATGTTGTATTGTTCGCCATAACATTCCTTATTTCTCATTTCTGGCGTTTGGATATGGCGTGGAATAAGTGTATGCCTATTATACCACTGACAATAGGTGCGTTAAGTGGAACTGTACTAGTTTTCTGCGTTTCAAAATTAATCAATTATAAAAGTTCATTTTTAACCGGCTTTTTCACAATCATTGGTCAAGAGACATTTGCGATTCTGGCATTTTCACAGATTATTATTCGTTATATCAATGAGTATCTGACTATGCCATTTTATGTAAAATATGTACTATTGGCTATTTCATTGATGCTAATTGTGTTAATAAAAAATGTCTGTTCTAAAAGAATGAAAGCAAAATGAGAATAGCATATTACACTCATTATATCGGTCCAAAGATGAATCAGATTCATTTTAAGGACCAAAAGTTTTCATTAGCGGCCGGCATTAAATCACAAGGTATAGCCCGGGCGTTATTGCTGGCAGGGCATGATGTGACTATTTATAGTGTTGCAATACCTATTGGGAATAAGGACATAAAGGCTTTTACTGAAGTCGAGGTTTTTCCTGAAGGTAAATTGACAATTAAATATCCCGATCTTCATCTTTATAGCAAGCGCGGACCATTAAACGAGCTCCGTTTGCATAAGCTGATGCGTAAAGACCACAAAGAGAATCCGTATGATATTTTCGTGTATTACAATATTATGTATGGCTCATGCATGCATCTGAATCTCTTCAAGAATGCCATAAGGATTCTTGAATATGAGGATAATATCTTCAACAAGTTTCTTGAGGGAGGGAAGCGAAAGTTGACATGGCTTAGAAAAATTGAAAACCGGTATGTTTTGAGGAATTCAGATGGCGCTTTTGCCGTCAGTATGGGAATCTTAAACGATCAGGAAATAAAGGATAGGGTCATTACACCTGGCGTAATTAATGATGAAGTGAAGGAGTCTGTTTCCTCACGAATAAACACAATTAGTAAAGACAAGCCCGTCAGGCTTATTATCATGGGGGGGACAGGCTGGGATAAAGGCACAGACGTGTTGTTTAAAGCAATGTGCCTTGTTGAAACTCCTTGTATTTTGGATATTTACAGTAATATAAGTTTGTATAATTCCATTCAGTCATTATATGATACAATGCCAGAGCGACATAAAGTTGAGTTTAAGGGATTCAAGCCTCATCGGGAATTAATTCAAATACTGGATAGGGAAGCAGACATTTTACTTTGTACAACCCGTAATCTCGGCGTCCGGCCACAAGGAGCAGGTTTTCCATCAAAGATGCTTGATTACTCTGCGACAGGAAGACCTATTGTAAGCAGCGAGCTTGCGATGTTGGATGATGAATTTAATCAATGTGTGACCTATTATGAAAGTGATTCTCCAGAGAGTCTCGCAGCGAAGATAGAAGAGGTTATTGCTAATTACGATAACAAGGTCCAGAAAGCATTGGCTCTCCAACAAATAGTGTTAAGCCAATACACTATAGAGGGTACAAGCATGAAACTTCAAAGCCTTATTAAGAAATTAGTTAACAAGAAACGATGAAGTATAAAAAAGTGTTCTTTACTGCAAGCCCATCATTCTACAAGACCCGGCTCTTTAATGGTATTGCAGAATCGATTCCGATATATGCATTCTTTGGAGAACGCGGTAAAGATAGAAATGATGATTTTTATAAAGGTGAAATTAATTGCGACCATGATTTTTGGCCTCATCGAAGTTTGCCGAGATTCTTCAAATTTTTCAAGTTCTGGATAAGTAATCAGTACAATGAGTTGGTCTTAAGTGGATGGGATAATCCCGAGGGTTGGTTCGCTGCTTTTCTATCCAGAAAGAAGAAGAATTCATGCCTTGTGGAGAGTAGTATATATGAATCCCACACTTCGGGTTTAAGAGCATTATTCAAAAAATTATACTTAAAACGAATTTCCAAGGTATATGCATCTGGATCAACCCAAGAACAACTTGTCAGATCTCTTGGCTTTAAAGGGCCTGTAATTAAGTTCGGTGGATGTGGTATCCTAAATTATGTTCCACAACCACCATTAGAAGAAAGAAAACAAGTATCATCTTTTTTGTATGTTGGACGGTTAGTACCTGTAAAGAATTTGAAATTAGTGATTGAGTCTTTTAATGAGCGTCCTCATTTGACTCTCAACATTGCGGGTTTTGGAGAGCAAGAAGCGGAATTAAAATCCATAGCTGGCCCTAACATTAAGTTCTTAGGTGCCATAGACAACAAGTCCTTGCCAGACTTCTACCGTTCAAACGATGTGTTTGTGTTAGCATCTTACGTTGAACCATGGGGCTTGGTTGTTGAAGAAGCGTTAAATAACGGATGTCCGGTAATAGTTAGTAATCATGTCGGTTGTAAAGACGATTTGGTAACGGTGAATACAGGGATTGTTTTTGATTGCTATGATAAAACAAGCCTTTTAAAGGCAATAGATTCTATCACCGAGATTAGCTTTTACAATCGTCTAAGATTAGGTGTATCCAAATTGGATTTCAATATAAGGGCGCGTAAACAAATTGAGAGTTTTGTTAAAGAATGATATGAAACAACACTTACTTTTAGATGCCTTACATATAACGATGGGAGGCGGAAAAGTATTATTAGAGTATCTTGTTGCATCACTTCTGGAAAAGGATATCCTTTTTACTCTTATTAAAGATAAAAGGTGTGGACAACTCGAAAATGAAGGGAGAATCAACAACGTGGTAGTGATGTCCCCGTCAATTCATGCAAGACAATCTTTTTACAATGCTCATAAAGAAGATTATACTAGTGTCTTTTGTTTTGCGAATATTCCGGCACCAATCAAAATGCCCTGTCCTGTATTTACCTACGTGCATAACGTAAACCTTCTCGCAATCCCGAAAGAGTTCCCATTGAAACGTAAAGTTATGAATTGGCTCAAGCAACGCTATATAGCCATTCTTTCCAAAAATACGCAATGCTGGATTGTTCAGACACAAAACACAGAAAACAGTTTACGTGGTTCCTTGCCAGTTGGGGGGAAGCGTGTGCTTCAATTACCGTTCTTCTATATCCCTTCAGAATTGAAAAAGCAGGCTTCAAATAATGAAACCAGGAATGGATACATAATTGTAGGTGATTATACCGGAACCCGTGGGCATGATGAATTGCTAGAAGCACTTAATATATTGAAGAGCAGGGGATTCACTCCTATGGTTCATATGACCGTTTCTGCTGATATTCCCTTTGCACAAACAATCTGTGATGCGGTAAGCAATGGTATCAGTATAGTTAATCATAACATACTTCCATTTGAGGAATTAGCAAAGATATACGGTCATTGCAAGGCTACTGTTTATCCGTCCGTCAATGAGAGCCTGGGTCTTGGGATTATTGAAGCAGTTGAAGCGGGCTGTGATGTAGTAGCGCCTGATCTACCGTTTGTTCATTCTATTTGCCGGCCATCCGAAGTATTTAAGGGAAGAACGCCAGAAGCTATAGCGGAAGCAGTTATGAGATATGAGAAGGGCACTAGCCCGAAGAGTGAACTTATAGTTAAAGATTGCATAAAAGAGCTGATAGAGACAATAACGGATAAAGAATAACGAGGTTAATTAAGATTCCAATGAGAGAGTTTAGTATTCAAGAGAGAAAGCATGTTTTACTTGATACCCTTGTTGCGTTCGATAATGCATGCGAGGAAGTGGGTGTTAAGTATTCAGCGGCTGAAGGTACCTTGATAGGCGTTGTCAGGCACAAAGGGTTTATCCCATGGGATGATGATGTTGATGTATATATGCTTCGTTCCGATTATAACCGCTTTCTCAAAGAGTATGATAACAAGTCTGGTCGATATAAGGTGGTGGGATTAGAGAATAGCAAAACGTGGGATCGACCATTTGCTAAGTTCTATGATTCAACTACTTTGGAGCAAGAGAATACTCGTAGTAACCTTGGAATAGGCCTTGGTATTGATTTGTTCCCTCTGGATGCCGTTCCTGAAGATGTTTCGGAGTTTCATCAATACCGCAAAAGGCTGTACAGGCTAAGAGATGTCTATGTCGCCAAAAGTTTGGCATTATCGTCAAAAAGGAGTGCTGTTAAGAACATCTCAATCATCTTTATGCAGTTAGTTCTTTTGCCATTCTCGCAAAAGTTTTTGGCAAAATGCGTGAATAACTACTCGCAAAAGTATAATAACAAAAAATCCTCTTTGCTGTGTGATAACGTTGAAGGTTATGAATATCGTGAGCCATATCACATAAATGAGTTTGCGAGTTACATACGAATGCCTTTTGAGAATACTACTGTTAGTGTTATGACAGGATACAAGGTTGTCTTAACCAAAGAATATGGTGATTATATGAAACTTCCACCAGAAGAACAACGAGTGTCCCATCATGATACGAAAACATATTGGAGGGATTGATTTTTATGAAAACAATTACAACAGCTGTCATCATTGCAGCGGGCATGGGTACACGCTTTGGAGAGCAAACGGAACTAAAGCCTAAAGGATTCATTCCATTCAGAGGCAAACCAATGGTGATTCGTGCCATCGAAACCATGTTTGAGGCAGGTATCGAGAAGATTATCATAGGTACCGGCTATCACAAGGAGTTTTACGAGGCATTAGAAAAGGAGTACCCTGGCAAGGTTCAATGCGTTTTCTCTCCCCTCTATGCAGAGACTAATAGTATGTACACCCTCTGGAATTGCCGCAAGGCAATAGGAAAAGAAGATTTTCTGCTCTTTGAATCTGACTTGGTATTTGAGAAGAAGGCAGTCACGGAGCTTATCAACTGTGCGTTTGATTCCGCCATGTTGATTACTCCCGTCACGAAGTTCCAGGATCAGTACTACGTTCAGATGAATGAGAGGTGTGAACTCATCAACTGTTCTGTGAATGAAGACGAGATTCAAGCTACAGGTGAATTAGTTGGTATTCACAGGATAAGCAACACATTTTATAATATTCTCTGCTCCGAATACGAGAAGATTGTAGATAAGAAACCAAAGCTTGGATACGAATTTCAGTTGTTGGATGTTTCCCGACGCGTCATACCCATGCGCGTTCTCAAACTGGACGATTTACAGTGGTACGAAATAGATGACGAACAAGATTTAAAATACGCCGAAGAAAATATTAGAATAAAATAACATAAACACAATACAATGGCAAAGAAAGTCTATCTCGGCATGATAGCCGACATAATGCATCCTGGTCTGATAAACATAATTAATCAGGGGGCAAAGTATGGTAACGTTGTTATCGGGCTGTTTACGGACCGGGCAATCGCAACGCACAAGCGTCTCCCGTATCTTAGTTACGAGCAGCGTGAGATTGTAGTGCGATCTATCCAGGGGGTTAGCGATGTCGTGCCCCAGGACGAATGGAGCTATGTGCCCAACCTTTTGAAGTATAAGCCTGATTATATAATCCACGGTGACGATTGGCAGGAAGGTCCGGATAAATATATCCGCGCTGAGGTGTATAAGGTGATGGAGAAGTTGGGCGGTAAAGTCATAGAAATCCCATATACGAAGGGTATCACTTCATCCGGTCTTGCTAAGGAGCAGGAATCTCTGGGCACGACCCCCGAGGCGAGAATGAAGAGTCTTCGCCGCTTGATAACGGCCAAACCGATAGTGCGCATCATGGAATCACATTGTGGCCTGACAGGTTTGATTATTGAACATACCAAGGTGGAGGTCGGTAGTGAGATCCGTGAGTTTGACGGCATGTGGGCCAGCTCTCTTACCGACAGTACGAGTAAAGGTAAGCCGGATATCGAGGCCGTGGACTTGACGACTCGTCTTCACGACTTGAGCGATTCACTGGAAGTAACTACCAAGCCAGTTATATATGATGGCGATACAGGCGGAAAGACAGAACACTTCGTGTTTACTGTTCGTACGCTGGAACGTCTTGGCGTTTCAGCCGTTATCATTGAGGATAAAGTGGGTCTGAAGCAGAACAGCCTCTTTGGAACAGATGCCGTCCAGACACAGGATACCATCGATGGTTTCTGCTCGAAGATCCGTGCAGGCAAAGAGGCACAAATTACGAGAGACTTCATGATTATTGCCCGTGTCGAGTCCCTGATAGCCGGAAAGCCTGTAGAGGATGCTCTTGAACGAGCCATCGCATATGTTGCTGCCGGTGCAGACGGTATCATGATTCACAGTAAGAACAAGGACGGGATGGACATCAAGGAGTTCTGCCGGCGTTTCCGCGAAAAGGACGATCATACTCCTATTGTTGCTGTTCCTACGACATACGCTCAGTTCACAGAAGCGGAACTCGCAGAGTGGGGAATTAACATCGTGATCTATGCCAACCACATGCTTCGCAGTGCATATCCGGCAATGGTGAAGTGTGCAGAGCGCATCCTTGAAACCACCCGTTGCCTGGAGGCCTCTGACGAATACTGCATGCCAATCAAGCAGATCCTGAACCTCATTCCTGGTACACAAAAGAAGTAAAAAATGATCAGAACTGAATATTTCATCGAGAGACTGAGAGAGAACGGCATTGACTGCTTTGCAGGCGTGCCGGACTCTCTCTTGAAGAATATATGTGCCTACATCACGGATCATTGTGATGCAGAGCATAACATAATAGCCGCAAATGAAGGCGCCGCTGTTGGGCTTGCGGCCGGTCATTATCTGGCGACAGGCCGGCCAGCCTGTGTGTATATGCAGAACAGCGGTGAGGGTAACATCATCAATCCTCTGGCATCCCTGACCGATCCTGAGGTTTATAACATCCCTGTACTCCTTCTTATAGGCTGGCGCGGTCGTCCTGGAGTTCATGATGAACCGCAACACGTAAAGCAGGGCAAGGTGACCACAGGCCTGTTGAACGTGATGGGAATCAACTACGAGGTGCTGTCTAAGGAAGAAGACAAGGCTGAAAAACAGATTGCCAAAGCTGTCAACGCCCTTCAAGACAAGGAGGTCTTTGCCCTGGTCATAGAAAAGGATACTTTTGAGGACTACCAGCTTCAGGCCGTAGAGAAGAACGACCTTACGATGAACCGGGAAGATGCCATCCGGACAGTTGCAGCAGCCCTTGGAGAGAAGGATTGCATTGTCTCAACAACCGGAATGATAAGCCGTGAGCTATTTGAATACCGTACCGCAATGAACCAAGGTCACGAACGCGACTTCCTGACCGTTGGCTCAATGGGGCATGCCTCTCAAATTGCACTTGGTATAGCAATGGCCAAACCAGACCGTAAGGTATGGTGCTTCGACGGTGATGGCGCTGCAATAATGCATATGGGAAGCATGGCCATTGTGGGTAGCAAATCGCCTCAGAACTACGTTCATGTAGTATTCAATAATGGCGCTCACGACAGCGTTGGCGGTCAGCCTACTGTCGGTTTGAAGATAGACTTTCCAGCGGTGGCAAAAGCTGTGGGCTATAAGAAAACCATTACAGTGTACAATAAAGCAGATCTACTGGCCGTTTTGCAGAATATCGGGAAGGGGCCGGTGTTTATTGAAATCAAAGTAAAAAAAGGGAACCGCAAAGATCTGGGACGTCCTACTACGACTCCGATTCAGAACAAGGAAGCTTTGATGGCGTTTATAAACCAGTAGTGCAATGGAATTGAAAGACATAAAGATTAAGCGTAATGTCCTGCTCAACCCGGGTCCGGCAACTACCACAGATAGCGTAAAGCTTGCGCAAGTGGTTCCGGATATATGTCCGCGGGAGAAGGAATTTGCAGGGATGATGAAGGACCTGCGAAGAGATTTGTGCAGGGTGGCTCACGCCCCGGAGCCGGAATATACGTCAGTACTCTTCTGTGGTTCAGGAACAATCAATATCGATATCTGCATCAACTCTCTTGTTCCGGAAGGAAAGAAGATACTTGTGGTGAACAATGGCGCTTACAACAGTCGTGCAGTTGAAGTATGCCAGATGTACCATATTCCTCACATCGACCATAGGTCAAGCGTATTCGAGCAGCCTGATCTTGGGGAAGTGGAGAAAACGTTGAGAGAGAATCCAGATGTAGCTGTAGTATATTGCTGCCACCATGAAACCGGGACGGGTGTCTTAAATCCTATCCGAGAGATTGGCGCATTGGCGCACAGGTATGGAGCCATCTTTATCAGCGATACCACGTCCAGCCTGGGGATGATACCATTTGACATGGTCAGGGACAATGTGGATTTCTGTATGGCCTCTGCCCAGAAAGGCTTGATGGCGATGTCCGGCCTGTCATTTGTCATAGGCCGCAGGGATATCATAGAGGCATCCAGGAACTATCCCACTCGTTCATATTATTGCAATCTCTACATGCAGTATGAGAGCTTTGAGAAGACGGGCGAGATGCATTTCACTCCACCGGTTCAAACCATCTATGCCGCCATTCAGGCATTGAAGGAGTACTTTGCAGTGGGAGAAGAAGCAAAGTTTGCCCGTCATCGAAGAGTGTATGAGGCAATTCGGAGAGGGGTTGGAGAACTGGGCTTTGAGACGGTAATAGACCCTAAGATTGAATCAGGTCTAGTGGTGTCGGTCAAGTATCCAAATGATCCCAACTGGAGTTTTGAAAAAGTACATGACTATTGCTATGAGCGAGGCTTCACTATTTACCCGGGAAAAATCTCCACAACCAACACTTTCCGCCTATGTGCATTGGGTACTATTGATGTAAAGGATATTGAAGATTTCTTCGTAGTATTTAAGCAATCATTATCAACATTATAGGAGTTTTGGTACTTGCCCTGACTACCCCAAACATGAATTATACTGATGAAAGACATCTCCGTTATTATCCTTACGTTTAATGAAGAGATCCATATCCGTCGCTGCATAGAGAATGCATTCCGTGTGGCGGAAGAAGTGTTTGTTATAGATTGCTTTTCTACGGATAAAACAGCCGATATAGCTAAGGAATGTGGTGCAACAGTATTGCAGCATGAGTATATCAACCAAGCGCAACAGTTCCAGTGGGCTTTGGATAATTGTCCCATCAAGACTGCATGGACGCTGAGGATGGATGCAGATGAGTACTTGACAGATGAGTTGATTCGGGAACTGGAAACAATTCTACCAACATTATCAGGGGATGTGACAGGATGTTTCTTACCATTAAGGGTTGTCTTTATGGGGAAGATGCTAAAACACGGATTGCATCATCAGGTTCAAATTTTGAGGCTGTGGAGAACAGGTTGTGTGTATATGGAGCAGCGGTGGATGGATGAGCGTTGCGTGTTGACGAAAGGTACATCCATAAACATGAAGAACAGTTTCGTGGATCATAACCTGAAAGGTCTTGGTGAGTTTACCATCAAGCATAATGGCTACTCGAACAGGGAGGCGTTTCTTGAGATTAATCGCAGATACCACTTGGTTGAAGATGGTCAGTCAGGTGAGCTTGGTTCAAGGAACAGTCAAAAAGCATCCTATTATAAGCTGCCTCGTTTCTTTAGAGCTTTCGTGTACTTCTTCGTTCGGTATTTCATTTTTCTTGGCTTCCTGGATGGAAGGAGGGGTTTTATTTGGTTGACATTACAGGCATACTGGTATAGATTTCTGGTAGATGCCAAGCTGTATGAGATGGAAAAAAGGCTTGGTAAAAATCCAAGCAAAGAAGACGTGGCTACTTATGTTCAGCAGTATCTGAATATAAAGATAACAAACACTAATGAATGAAGCGAGTACTTATACATACATTAATTTTCTCTCCAGACGGGGTGTCAACAGCGTATCTGTATAATGATATTGCCCTGCAGCTCCAGAAAAGGGGGTATGAGGTGGTGGTGCTTACTACAACGCCACATTTCAATAATGTGCCAGACCAGGTGGAGAAGCAGCCCATGAGTTGGAAGGTGTGGGGCTTTTGCAAGGTTAGTAACTTCAACGGTATGAAAGTGCTTCATGTGCCTCAAAAGAAGTTCAAGAATACTGTGCTACGATTGTTGGGTTTTGTGTACTGGCATATCGTGTCGTTCTTTATAGGACTGACCATCAAGGATGTGGACTTGATTCTCTCTCCGTCACCACCGCTGACCATTGGTTGGCTGAACCTTGGATTGGCTAAATTAAAGAGATGCAAGGTGGTGTATAATGTGCAGGAGATTTACCCTGACATCTTAAAACTTAAGGGGGGCATGACCTTGAAGTTCTTGAGTTGGATGGAACATAGGGTTTATAATGGATCTGATGCCGTGATTACCATTGACAAGGTGTTCTATGACACGATTGTAGATAGGTTCAAGGATAAGAGCAAGTTGCATATAATACCGAATTTTGTGGATACAGAATTGTACCACGAAGTTTCAAGTTTTAAGTTTAAAGATTCAAGTCTATTCCCTGAAACTGACAGCATTAAACTGTTGTATGCCGGGAATATCGGTCACATGCAGTCGTGGGAGCCGCTGATTGAACTGGCAGATAGAACTCGAGATCTGAATGTAGAGTATATCGTGATTGGGGAGGGGGCGCAGAGGGATTATGTGGTGGCAGAAATTGAGAATCGTAAGTTGGATAAGCTTCACTTATTGCCTTACCAGCCTCGTGATTTGATGCCAGCCATCTTATCCTATTCCGATGCCTCGTTCATATTTATGGCACCTGGCAGGGATGGTGATGGGTTCCCGTCCAAGGTATATACTATCATGGCTTGTCAACGCCCGATGCTGATACTCTCAGGTGAGAATACGCCTATCGTAAACTTCCTGAAAGACAAGAACTGCGCGAAGATTGTTACAGAGAAGGACACGGATAAGAAAGTTGCCATCATGGAAGAGTGGCTGCGCAGCGTAACCAAAGAGGAGTTGCGAGAAATGGGTAAAAATGGATTGCAAACCATACTGCAGAATTATACCAAGGATATTGTAACATCACAATATGCTGACTTGATTGATTCCCTGGTTTGAACACGAATCACACGTTAATTTTTTATCAAGAATTAGAGAATAATGAAAATACTTATAACTGGAGTACATGGTTTTGTGGGGTCAAATATAGTGGCTTATCTTGCTCCCACGAATGAAATCTATGGATTGGATATCATTGCTCCCGAAAAAGATGGTGTGATAAAGACGTACTCATGGGATAATTTGGATGCTGGGCAAGTTCCTGAGGTGGATGCTATCATCCATTTGGCAGGCAAGGCGCATGATACCAAGAACCAGTCGGCTGCTGAGGTTTATTTCAAAGTAAATACCGGTCTGACTCAGAAGATTTTTGACTATTTCCTGGCCCAGCCTAAGTGCAAAAAGTTTGTGTTCTTCAGTACAGCTAAGGCCGCTGCAGATAAGGTGGAGGGAGTGCTGACCGAGGATGTCGAGCCAGCCCCGGTAGGGCCTTACGGTGAAAGCAAGATAAAAGCAGAAGAGTATATTATGTCAAGAATTTGCAAATTAGAGAATTCCAGACAAGTATATATTTTTAGGCCCTGCATGATTCATGGCCCTGGGAACAAGGGGAATTTGAACCTTCTTTATAATGTGGTAAAAAGGGGAATACCTTGGCCATTGGGCGCGTTTGATAATCGTAGGACGTTTACATCGGTAGAGAATATCTGTTTTGTGGTGAATGGTGTGCTGACGAAGGACGTGCCCAGTGGCATCTATAATATGGGAGATGATGAGGCATTGAGCACTAATGAACTTATTGAAGGTATCTGCAGGTCGTTGGGCAAGAAGGCACGTATATGGAAACTGCCCAGGGGCTTGATGAATGGTGTGGCGAAGGTTGGAGGTTTCTTGCATTTACCGTTAAATCCTGAGCGTTTGAGGAAATTGACGGAGAGTTACATCAGCTCAAATGCAAAAATTAAAGCTGCATTGGGCATTGAAAAGATGCCAGTGGATGCCAGGGTCGGTCTCGCTAAAACGATCGTTTCTTTTAGAAGCGAATAGCTTAGTAGTTTGCGAAGAAGAATGGATGATTTTTTCTTGTCTCTAATACGTTTAGGTATTGGCAATGCGAGAGTTGCCAATGTGCCCAAGCAAATAGATTGGAATAAACTGGAAGATATTGCTGCCATGCAAGGCCTTTCAGCCGTTATGGTTGATGGTCTTGAGAAGTTGCCTGACGATAATCGACCGCCCAAGTTGGTGTTGCTGCAATGGATAGGCGAGATACTACAAGGGTATGAGTATCGGTATGATCAGTACAGCAAGGTAATAGCAGAAATGGCGGCGTTCTATAACGCGCATGGTTTCAAAATGATGGTGCTAAAGGGGTATGCTTGCAGTCTTGATTGGCCAAAGCCGGAGCATAGACCGTGCGGTGATATTGATATTTGGCTATTTGGCCGACAGCAAGCAGCAGATTCTGCTTTGGCTGCCAGTCCCAAGTTTCAAGTTTCTGGTTCCAAGATTGACAAATCGCATCACCATCATTCGGTGTTCAATTGGGGGGAGTTTACGGTCGAAAATCATTATGATTTTGTGAATGTACACCAGAACAAGACCAACGCGAAGATTGAGAAGATACTGAAGGAACTGGGGAATTTGAAAGTTGAGAGTTCGGAGTATAGGGTTGATAGTCAGTTGAAAGAGTGTAGCGATACTGGTTGTAAGTTCCCAACGGTTGTGTTGAATGGAGAAATTGTGTATCTGCCATCTCCCAATCTATTTGCATTGTTCCTTATAAAACACACAATGTTGCACTTTGTAATGGGAGAGTTCTCATTTAGGCAACTGCTTGATTGGGCTTTCTTCGTGAAAAAGCATGGCAAAGCCGTGGACTGGCCGTGGCTGTTGGATGTTTTGGAACAATACGGCATGATGCCGGCATTTGATATATTTAATGCTATATGTGTTGAAGACTTGGGCTTTGAAATAAGTATTTTCCCTCGGATACAGTTTAATCCTGCTATTAAAGCAAAGGTGATTTCTGAGATTCTTCATCCCGAGTATAACTCTAATGATCCAGAAGGGTTAATTGCTGGTTTGGTCTATAAATTCCGACGTTGGAAAGGCAGTAGCTGGAAATATGAGCTATGTTATAATGAGAGCCGCTGGAGCTCTTTCTGGAGTGGGGTATGGGGGCATTTACTGAAGCCAAAGAGTTTTGAACATTAACGAAAGCCTTTCGGTTCGATGGTTCAAGAAGTTTAAGAAGATTAAGAATCAAGTAAAAAAAATTATTAGTGAAAACAGCATTGATTACTGGAGTTACAGGTCAGGATGGCTCTTACCTCTCTGAATTTTTATTGAAAAAAGGCTACGACGTGCATGGTATCATTCGCCGCAGTAGTGTGGATTTCCGTGAACGTATCGCGCATTTGGAGGGCACTCCACACTTCCATTTGCACTATGCGGACATGGGAGACTCGATGAGTATAGTGAAGGTGGTGGACAATGTTCGCCCTGACGAGATTTACAACCTGGCGGCACAGAGCCATGTGCAAGTGAGCTTTGACTCGCCTGAGTTTACGGCTGACGTGGATGCTACTGGCGTTTTGCGTGTGCTGGAGGCTGTGCGTGCGTGCCATTTGGAGAAGACTTGTCGCATCTACCAAGCATCGACTTCGGAGCTTTACGGCAAGGTGGAAGAAGTGCCGCAGAACGAGAACACTCCTTTTTACCCTTACAGTCCCTATGCTGTAGCCAAGCTCTACGGTTTCTGGATTGTGAAGGAATACCGCGAGGCATACGATATGTTTTGCTGCTCGGGTATTCTGTTCAACCATGAATCAGAGCGTCGTGGCGAGACTTTTGTGACACGTAAGATTACGTTGGCAGCAGCCCGCATCTCGCAGGGCTTGCAGGATTGCCTGTATCTGGGCAACCTTGACTCGCTCCGCGACTGGGGCTATGCCAAGGATTATGTGGAATGCATGTGGCTCATCCTACAGAACGACAAGCCAGAAGATTTCGTAATCGCTACTGGTGTGCAACACTCAGTTCGTGAGTTTACCGACTTGGCTTTCCGTCATGCAGGGATTGAACTGATGTTCGAAGGCGAGGGTATTAATGAGAAGGGTATATGCGTGGCCGGTCCGAACGAGTTGATTGGCAAGACTGTTGTGGCGGTATCTAGGGACTTTTACAGGCCAACAGATGTTGTGAACCTCTTGGGCGATCCAACCAGGGCCAAGGAGAGACTTGGCTGGAACCCGGTAAAGACTACGTTTGAAGAATTGGTGAAAATTATGGTGGAACACGATATTGCTAAGGTGGCAGCAGAAGGCGCCGCTACGAAAGTGAGAACGAATTTGGCTGAATACTTGGAGAAAGGAATAGTAAAATAATGAACAAAGGCAGTAAGATATATGTGGCAGGGCATAACGGTCTTGTTGGCTCGGCCATTTGGAATAATCTGAAGGCTCGCGGCTATAATAATTTAGTTGGTCGTAGCCATAAGGAGCTGGATTTGACCGACCAGTTGGCTGTGCGGAAGTTCTTTGATGAAGAGCGACCGAATGCGGTGGTGCTGGCTGCTGCCTTCGTGGGTGGCATCATGGCCAACTCATTGTATAGGGCAGACTTCATTATGGAGAACATGAAGATTCAGTGCAATGTGATTAGCGAGGCGTATGCCCATGGAGTAGAGAAACTGCTGTTCCTTGGCTCTACCTGCATCTATCCTAAGAATGCGCCGCAGCCGATGAGGGAAGACTGCTTACTTACTAGCCCATTAGAATATACCAATGAGGAGTATGCTATTGCGAAGATTGCCGGTCTGAAGATGTGCGAGAGCTATAATCTTCAATACGGCACAAACTACATCGCAGTGATGCCTACGAACCTATATGGCCCGAATGACAACTTTCATTTGGAGAACAGTCATGTGATGCCTGCAATGTTGCGCAAGGTGTATCTGGCTAAACTGATACACGATGGTGCATGGGATAAGATTGCTAATGACCTGAACAAGCGACCGGTTGAAGGCGTTTCGGGAGCAGCCTCCAAAGAAGATATCTTGAACGTTCTGGCCAAGTACGGTATTTACGATAACAAAGTGGTGTTGTGGGGAACCGGTTCGCCACTGCGTGAGTTCCTTTGGAGTGAGGATATGGCTGATGCCTCAGTGCATGTGCTGTTGAATGTGAACTTTGGTGATATTATCGGCATCGAGAAGTATTCTTCTGTTCACTTTGGAGCAACGACCGATGGTGCTGTTCACCGTGACCATACTGCTGGCCGTGGTGGTGCCATTCCTTCGCTGGGTGAAATTCGCAACTGCCACATCAACGTGGGTACCGGCAAAGAGTTGACCATCAGTGAACTCTCAGAACTGGTGGTAAAGGTTGTTGGTTTTGAAGGGACTGTTGAATTTGATGCCTCGAAGCCAGACGGCACAATGAGGAAACTTATTGATGTGAGCAAACTGCACTCTCTTGGTTGGACACACCGGGTGGAGATTGAGGAAGGTGTGCAGAAGTTGTTTCAATGGTACCGAGAGAGCCAGTAGGCTCAATAACTCTTGGACAAGTCATTAGAATAATTTCGAGCGCAAATTAGCGAATGCCAGTCATTACTTGCCGTTGTATTTTGCTGGTGTTGCTAACAATAAGAAGAGTAAAACGTTCGGAAGATCTATATGAATCCTTTAGAACGTTTGGGATTCATCCAACAGACGAACCCTGGAAAGCTGAGTACTCCTGAAAATCGGTATTTGATTACGGATGTAGGAAATGTCTTCGTGATAATCGTGCTACATAATGAATGAATTATTATATGGTATTAACATATGGAATTATTGTAGTGATTCTGGTCATTGCAGAACTATTCTATTTTAAGATAGCAGACCATTATAACATCATCGATAAACCGAATGAGCGGTCGTCGCACTCGACCATCGTTCTTCGCGGAGGTGGCGTGATTTTCGCTTTTTCCATGATTGTATGGGCCGTTCTGATGGCACTCCGGGGAATTGAGATTACTCGTTACATGCCCTTCCTCTGCGGGCTTCTGCTGATTGCTGGAGTTAGTTTCTGGGACGATGTGCATTCACTTCCGGACAGCGTGCGGCTGGTGGTACAGTTCATGGCCACTGCGCTAATGTTCTGGAGCATAGCTCAAGGTTCGGACTTGTTGACAGGATTGCCGTGGTACATATTGGTGGCATTGGGCGTAGTGGCACTGATTGTGTTTGTGGGCGCAACTGATGTTATCAATTTCATGGACGGCATCAACGGGATAACTGCGGGTTATGCGTTGGCAGTGCTTGTGCCACTGTCCCTGCTGAATCGAAGTGTGTCTTTCATCGAAGAGTCATACCTGATTGTGGCCATCTTGGGTATGTTGGTATTTAGCTTCTTCAACTTTCGTCCCAAGGGGAAGGCAAAGTGCTTTGCCGGTGATGTGGGCAGCATCGGTATCGCCTTCATTATGCTGTTTGCCATTGGCTCCTTGATTGCTCAGACCGCGGATGTGACGTGGATGGCGTTCCTGTTGGTTTATGGCGTTGACGGTTGCTGCACGATTCTGCACCGGATTATGCTTCACGAAAATTTGGGCGAGGCGCATCGCAAGCATGCCTACCAATTGATGGCGAATGAGTTGGGGATCTCGCACGTGGTTGTGTCGCTGATTTATATGGCGCTGCAGTTGGCGATTTCGCTGGCGATGGTCTATCTGGTGCCGGATACTGCGCTGGCCCATTGGGCCTACCTGATTGCCGTCGGTCTCGCCCTGGCGCTGGCGTATGTGGTGTTTATGAAGAAGTATTACCATCTGCACGAGGAGTGGTTGGCTTTGCAGAAGAAGTAGAATGATGACGATATGAAGATAACACAAGCTTTAATGGACCAGCTGACAGAGCAGGCGAAGGCCTCGCCCTGTTTGCGGATGAATATGGATCTGCGGAATAGTGCGGAGGACAAGAGCCAGCGGATGCTGAATGCGCTGGAGCCTGGGACGCCCCTGCCTATCCATCGGCATCGTTTTTCGTCGGAGACGGTCGTATGCCTAAAAGGGCATCTTCGTGAGTTATTCTATAATGACGAGGGTGTGGTAACGGACGTGATAGACTTGGCGCCCAATAGCGACTGCGTGGCTCTCAACATACCGATTGGACAATGGCACACGGTGGAGGTCCTGGAGTCCGGGACAGTGATTATGGAAGTGAAGGATGGGGGGTATGAGCCCATCTCTGAAGCTGACATTCTTTTTCTTTAAGTGACAATGATCGATGAATAGAGACGAGTTCGCTAATCGGTTGGATTCTGTTGTTGTTCCTGAAAGTGTTTCCGAGGAGGAAATAAAGAAGATAACTTACCCGATATCGGAAGCTATTTCGCAAATGATGCCTCCGAGTTTGTTTCGGTGCCGGAGATGTGATGTTGATTCAATCGTTGCGTTTAAAAATGATATCATTTATGCCGGAACGGCAGACAAGTTTAATGATCCATATGATACCCTTGTGAGGTATGATTTGGAGACATTAGAGGAAGGTGTCAATAGAGTAATGAGTAGGGAATCGCTTGAACAGCTGAAAATGTGGTTTGCTCAAGGGAATGATTTCCCGGAGGGGGTTAAGCAAGTTTTGCCAGAAGAGTTGATAGGTGCTTTCCGGGAGAAGTTGCTTTCGCTGGAGGATTTCTCAGATTTTGAGCCGAGAATAGAGGAGACTCGGCGTACAATAATCTCTTTGATGAGGGCGCTGTTTCCAGTTTTAGCGGAGGAGAGCAAGATGTATTGCAGAATTGCTTGTTTCAGCGAGAGTGTTGATTCCATTCTTATGTGGAGCCATTATGCTGATTCACATAAAGGGTTTGTTTTGGAATATGATTTTCGTCCTACGCTAAAGAACCCTATCAAGCATGTTTTAATTTCACCTGTTGTTTATGATGGAGAACGGATGGATGTTTCTTCTTATATCGCTTGGGAGTTCCTTCATCTATTGAAGATTGATTCAAAAAATCCGGATATTGCATCTCACTTAAAGGTTGCACTGCATAAATCCTTAGCGTGGGCATATGAGAAGGAATGGCGTCTTGTGGATTATACATTTCATAATATTTCAGATAGGACTGTTTCTGCTATCCCTTACAAACCTAAGGCGATTTATTATGGGGCGCGTATGGATGAGGGAAAGAAGGGCCTTCTGCATGGGATAGCCCAAGAAAAAGGAATCCGGGAATATGAGATGTATATAGATTATTCTTCGCCAGTGTATGAGGTAAAGTATCGGCCGTATGGTCAGGTGATGACGGGGGATACGCTGAGGTAATGCTCGGTAACGCATTCCCCTTGCCTGAAGCGGGGAAGAAAAACAACGGTGAAATGGGAAAGCTACTTTTGCTTCTTTGTTGGGCCAACTTTAACTTTCTCAACAACCGTTGTGGAAGGATGCTTTTCCGCATACTTCTTTGTGGTGATGAAACGGCCGGTAACGGCGCTTCGTGCCACCTGAATTGTTTAAGCCATAGCTATTATGGTGTTATGTCTCTGCCAGTGACTCTCAGTTCAGGCTTAGCTGCGGCTCGCAATCAAAGGAGGAACTCGTACCCTCAACACTACGGCCTCTTGTAGAGAGGTGGTAGAAAGAAATGGTTATTAGTGTTTCTGTGGGATAGGATTCACCCGAAACGAGTTCCTCCTATTTGAGCTGTTGGGCTCATTCTCGAGGCAAAGATATAGCCTTTTGCTGCTCTATAATACTATTGAAGAAAAAGTTATCAACAGCTTTTTTAATAGACTGTTTTTCTACTTGTAGTTGTTTTTTTGCGGGCCTAGACAAAGACAGGGTATTACTATCGTTTAATCATATATTCTATGCCAAAGATTCTCATGATAATTGGCTCGTTGAGGGCGAAGTCTTTCAACAGGCAGTTGGCCAAGGTGGCGGGGGAAATTATTGGAGACCGTGCCGATGTGTCCGAGCTTTTTTACGGCGACCTCCCGCTGCTCAATCAGGACATTGAGTTCCCTGAGCCTGCTGCCGTGGCACGGGTTCGAAAGGCGGTAGGAGAGGCTGATGCCCTTTGGATCTTTACACCGGAGTACAACTCCAGCTATCCCGGGCACCTGAAGAACCTGCTCGACTGGCTGTCCCGCCCTGTTATTCCGATGGATTATGCGACGCCCACTTGCATCAACGGCAAGCGCGTTGCCATCTGCGGTGCAGGTGGGAAGGCAGCAACTGCTAACTGCCGTGCCAAACTGTCTGAACTTCTGTTGTTTGTGAGGGCCAATGTGCTTCCACAGCAGGCGGGGATAGCTGTTCCTCCCGAAGCTTGGAGCACGGATATCCTCATACTCACCGATGAACAAGTGGCTCTATTGAGGGCTCAGGCAGATGAATTGATAAAACAACAATCATAAGAATGTCAACAATCCTCGTTACCGGCTCGGCCGGGTTTATCGGCGCCAATCTGGTGATGCGCCTGCTCAAGACTCCCGATCAGGTCGGGAGTGACGTGACGGGTGTCGGGAATGACGGTGGTTTGACCATCGTGGGCCTCGACAACATGAACGACTATTACGACGTGTCGCTGAAGGAGTACCGCCTGCGGGAGATCGAGGCGCTCTATTCGACCGTGTCGTCATGCCGGGCTCCGGGGGTGTCGTCATGCCCGGCTCCGACCGGACATCTCGAATACAAGTTCGTACGCGGGAGCATTGCCGATAAGGCGTTGGTAGATAAGTTGTTCGAGGAGTATAAGTTCGATATCGTCGTGAACCTCGCCGCTCAGGCTGGGGTGCGGTATTCGATTGAGAATCCGGACGTCTACATCGAGAGCAATATTATCGGCTTCTACAATATCCTGGAGGCGTGCCGGCACCATCCCGTGCAGCATCTTGTGTACGCATCGTCGAGCTCCGTTTACGGCGGCAACAAGAAGGTGCCGTTCGCGGTGGAGGATCGGGTGGACAACCCCGTGTCACTGTATGCGGCGACGAAGAAGAGCAACGAGCTGATGGCGCATTGCTACAGCAAGCTCTACGACATCCCTTCGACCGGATTGCGTTTTTTCACTGTCTATGGCCCCGCCGGGCGGCCGGATATGGCGTACTTCGGCTTCACCAATAAACTGCTCGCCGGCAAGACGATTCAGATCTACAACTACGGCAACTGCCGCCGCGATTTTACGTATGTTGACGATATCGTTGAGGGCATTGTCCGCGTAATGGCTAAGGCGCCGGAGCGCAATACGGGGGAGGATGGTTTGCCCATCCCGCCCTACGCTGTATATAACATCGGAGGCGGCCAGCCGGAGAACCTGCTGGACTTCGTTCAGATTCTTCAGGAAGAGCTCCTTGCCGCCGGTGTCCTCCCGCCCGACTTCGACTTTGAAGCGCACAAGCAGTTAGTACCCATGCAGCCGGGTGATGTCCCAACAACCTATGCCGACGCCTCCGCTCTTGAGCGTGACTTCGGCTTCACCCCTAAGATCACCCTCCGCGAAGGCCTCCGCAAGTATGCCCGGTGGTATAAGGAGTATTACGGATAAACGTTCAGTCTCTGCCGGCACTCCGGTAAGCATATTTTATATTTGCACCGTAATTCCTATTTAGGATTGCGGTGCTCTTTTATTATAAAAAATCGCAAGCGGGGGATGCCATCTCATTAATTATTCTTATTTTTGTCCTTATTCACCCTAAAAATTAACCGGAATTCTATGAACGTCAAACTTATCGGCTCTCTGCTGGCCGTATCTCTGATTGCCTGTCCACTGCTGTACTTTTTCGTGGGACCGGTACTTGACGCGTGCCAAATGGAAACCCTCAAAGTGTTACTCTGGATTTGTGGAGGAAGCGCGCTTTATTGCTTCGTCGTGGGCGAACTCACCCGCAACAACAGCCAGATGGACAAACTCTGGAGTCTATTGCCCATTGCTTATACCTGGGTTATTGCTGCGGGGGGCGGTTTTGCTGTCCGCCTGGTGGTTATGGCCTGCCTGGCTACGCTATGGGGTGCGCGGCTCACCTTTAATTTCGCCCGCAAGGGGGCATATAAGCTTCGGTTCTGGGAGGGAGAGGAAGATTACCGCTGGATAATTCTCCGCTCGAAAAAGGAGTTCCAGCCGCGCTGGAAGTGGATGCTGTTCGACCTTTTATTCGTCAGCATTTACCAGAATGCCCTGGTGCTTATGATTACCTTCCCGGCTCTGGTGCTGATGAATGTCGATAAACCCTTCGGCTGGATGGACGCCCTCGCCGCAGCGCTCATGCTGGGATTCATCGTGTATGAGACTGTGGCCGATGAGCAGCAGTGGGCGTTTCAATCGGCCAAATGGAAGATGCTTCGGGAAGGCCGGAAACTGGAAGAACTGCCCGCTCCTTACAACAAGGGCTTCAATACGGTGGGCCTTTGGTCGGTGAGCTGCCATCCGAACTATTTTGCCGAGCAGGCAATCTGGTTCTGCTTCTATCTCTTTACCGTTGCGGGCGGCATCGGCTTAGTGAACTGGACCCTTGCCGGGGCATTGCTTCTGGTGGTGCTTTTCCTGGGCAGCAGCGCCTTTGCCGAGGAGATCAGCGCAGCCAAATACCCTGCCTATGCCGCTTATTGTCGCAAGGTCTCCAAGTTCTTTCCCGGGCGGCGGTTTGTGACGGAGCAGTAATAGTTTTTGTTATAAAAACAATCACCAGCTAAAGACCCGGAACTCCTTGACCTGGATTCGCGCTCTGAAGGGCAGATTTACAGTATCTGCCCGGCTGCATTTTTGGTGTCCACCTTCTCGATTATGCGCTCCAGGATACCGTCTTCGGAGAAAATGAACGTCCTGCGAAGTGTCCCCAGAACCGTCTTTCCATACATCTTCTTCTCTCCCCATGCGCCAAAGGCCTGGAGCATCTCGGTGGACGGGTCGGAGAGCAGGCGGAAGGGGAGTTCGTACTTGGCGCGAAAGCCGGAATGCGAGCGGGCGCTGTCTTTGCTAACGCCCACTACGTTGTAGCCGGCTTCCGTCAAGGCCGCATAATTGTCCCGGAATGAACATGCTTCGGCCGTGCAGCCGGACGTGTTGTCTTTGGGGTAAAAATATACGATAGTCTTTCGGCCTTTGCCGATAAGGTCTTCTGATCTGACCACTTGTCCGTCTTGGTCCAACACCTGGAAAGCGGGCATCTTATCACCAATCTTGAGCATAGTATTTGCGTTTTCCCAAAGTTAATGAATATTCCGGGAATGCCATGGCAAAAGAGTGAAATCTTTTCGCTACCTTAGCGCTATGGAAAGGAAGGTGATTTTGATTACCGGCGCCAGCAGTGGAATCGGGTACGATGCTTCCCTCAAGCTGGCAGGACAGGGGCATAAGGTGTATGGCGTTGCCAGAAGAATAGAAAAGATGGATTCGCTTCGGGGAAGCGGCGTAGTGCCCATCCGGATGGACGTAACGGACGAAAAATCCATGGAGGAGGGCGTGCAGGCCATTATCAAGGCTGAGGGCCATATCGATGTGCTGGTGAATAATGCCGGATACGGATATCTGGGCGCCATAGAGAATGTGCCGATGGAAGAGGCCCGGAAGCAACTGGAAGTGAATCTCTTTGGTCTGGCCAGGCTCACGCAGCTGGTGCTGCCCGGAATGCGGGAACGCAGGGACGGCCGTATCGTTAATGTCTCGTCTGTTGCAGGCAAGGCTGTAGTCCTCTTCGGCGGCTGGTACAACGTATCCAAATACTCGGTAGAGGCTTTCAGCGACGCTCTAAGGATCGAAATGAGGCCCTTCGGCATCCACGTAAGCATCATCGAGCCCAGCGGTATCTGCACTCCCTGGGGAAGTATTGCGGCCGATAATCTGGAACGCTGTACCACCGGAACGGCCTACGAAGGCCCCGGCCTAAAGATGGCCCACAACATGCGCTGGGCCTATTCCAAGCACTTTATGTCCGGACCTGAGAGTGTCACTCGCTCCATCGTGAAGGCCGTGAATGCATGGCGGCCGCGCGTGCGTTACCGACCGGGCCGCGGGGCCAGCACTTTCGTGGCCTTTCATGCGCTTTTCCCCGCCCGCTGGTGGGACGCTCTGGTTCGCGGGCTGGGAAAGATTAATACCCGTTAATTCAAAAACAGCAAGGTTAATACGAATTTTTTTGCTATTTTTACGTGATTAAACGCAAACAAGTACAATCATGTCAGTTTTCAAAGATAAGACCCTCCTGATTACTGGTGGAACCGGCTCTTTCGGAAATGCAGTGTTGAACCGCTTTCTGCGCACTGACATTGGCGAAATCCGCATTTTCAGCCGCGACGAAAAGAAGCAGGACGATATGCGCCACGATTTCCAGGCCCGTATGCCTGAGGTGGCGGGCAAGATTAAGTTCTACATCGGTGACGTACGCAACCGGAGCACGCTCAATTATGCGATGCAGGGTGTTGATTATGTGTTTCATGCCGCCGCCCTCAAGCAGGTGCCCTCCTGCGAGTTCTTCCCCATGGAGGCCGTAAAAACCAATGTGATTGGAACCGACAACACGCTTGACGCCGCCATTGAAGCAGGTGTGAAGTGTGTCATCTGTCTGAGCACCGACAAGGCCGCATATCCAATCAATGCCATGGGCATCACTAAGGCCATTGAGGAGAAGATAGCCGTGGCTAAATCACGAATGAGCGGTGACACCAAGATATGTTGCACCCGTTACGGAAACGTAATGTGCAGCCGGGGAAGCGTGATCCCCCTGTGGATAGACCAGATTCGTAAAGGCAACCCCATCACCCTCACGGAGCCCCGCATGACCCGCTTCATAATGTCCCTGGAAGAAGCTGTTGACCTTGTGCTCTTTGCGTTTGAGCATGGAAAGAACGGCGACATTCTTGTGCAGAAAGCTCCTGCCTGTACCATACAGACGCAGGCCGAAGCGGTCTGTGAGCTCTTTGGCGGCAAGAAGGAGGAAATCAAGGTAATCGGCATCCGCCACGGAGAAAAGATGTACGAGACGCTGCTTACTAAGGAGGAGGCTGCCAAAGCCATTGATATGGGTAATTTTTACGCAGTGCCGGCCGACAACCGGGACCTCAATTACGATAAGTATTTCAAGGAAGGCGATACTAAACGAGCAACAATTGAGGAATTCAACTCCGACAATACATATCGGCTCGATCTGGAAGAGACCAAGGCGAAGATTGCCTCGTTGGAATACATTCAGAACGAGCTTAACGGTATCCCCAACGTAGTCAAGTAATGAAGATTCTGGTTACAGGAGCCAAGGGATTCGTTGGACGCAACCTTTGCGCACAACTCAAAAACATCCGCGACGGTAAGGCACGGAATTATGGTATTGCCGGTCGCGCCGGCTGTGACGGGGAGCGTCATTCCCTGCAAAATCCGGAATCCTTGTACATAGAAGAAATCTTTGAATACGACCTGGATTCTACCCCTGAAGAACTTGATGAATGGTGCGCGTCAGCGGGTTTTGTTTTTAATCTGGCCGGGGTAAACCGTCCTCAGAACCAGGAGGAGTTCATGGCCGGGAACTTCGGCTTCGCATCCACACTTCTGGACACGCTGAAAAAGCACGGTAATAAGTGCCCTGTTATGCTGTCTTCTTCCCAGCAGGCCTCTCTTACAGGACGGTTCGGCAATTCCGAATACGGACGAAGCAAGAAGGCAGGGGAGGATTTGTTCCTGGAGTATGGCAAAGAAACCGGCGCGAAAGTGCTGGTGTACCGTTTCCCGAACCTCTTTGGCAAGTGGTGCCGTCCCAATTACAACAGCGCCGTAGCCACATTCTGCAATGCTTTTGCCAATGACCTTCCATATACAGTGAACGACCCTGCGGTAGAGTTGGAGCTGCTGTATATCGACGATCTGGTGGACGAAATGATAGCCTGTCTGAAGGGCGGGGAGCACAGGTGTGAATTTGAAGGGCTGGAGGTTATTCCCGACGAGAAATCTCCTGGCCGTTACTGCTACGTCCCTGTGACGCACAGGGTTACGCTGGGTGAGATTGTGGACCTTTTGAAACAGTTCGCGGCCCAGCCAAGAACTCTGATGATTCCGGAGATTCCTGCAGGCAGCTTCGCCAAGAAGTTGTACAGCACCTACTTAAGTTATCTTCCGAAGGAAAAGGTCGCTTTCCCCCTGAAGATGAATATAGACGACCGCGGCAGCTTTACCGAACTTGTGCATACGCTCAGCTGCGGACAGGTAAGCATTAATATCTCCAAGCCGGGAATTACCAAGGGGCAGCATTGGCACAATACAAAATGGGAGTTCTTCATTGTGGTTTCCGGCCATGGCCTTATACAGGAACGCAAGCTGGGTACCGACGAAGTGATTGAGTTTGAGGTGAGCGGCGACAACATCCAGGCCGTGCACATGCTCCCAGGTTATACGCACAACATCATCAACCTCTCCGAGACCGAGAACCTGGTTACAGTGATGTATTGCAACGAAATTTTCAACCCCGAGAAGCCGGACACCTATTTCGAGCCGGTAGAATAAACAATATGGCACAATTCAAGAACAACGGGAAGCTGAAGCTTCTGATAATAGTAGGAACCAGGCCCGAGATTATCCGCCTGGCTGCAGTGATCAACAAGTGCAGGGATTACTTTGACTGCCTGCTGGCGCATACCGGGCAGAACTACGATTACAATCTCAACGGGGTGTTCTTCAAAGACCTTAAGTTGGCTGATCCGGATGTGTATATGGATGCAGTGGGCAATGACCTGGGTGAGACTATGGGCAACATCATTGCCAAGTCATATCAACTGATGGTTGAGGTCCAGCCGGACGCCGTATTGGTCTTGGGGGATACCAATAGCTGCCTCAGCGTTATCGGTGCCAAGCGCCTGCACATCCCTATCTTCCACATGGAGGCCGGTAACCGCTGCAAGGACGAGTGTCTGCCTGAAGAGACCAACCGACGCATCGTAGATATTATCTCCGATGTGAATATGGCTTACAGCGAGCATGCACGCAGGTATCTTGCAGATACAGGCCTTCCCAAGGAGCGTACTTACGTTACGGGCAGCCCTATGGCAGAGGTGCTCCACAATAACCTGGCTGAGATTGAAGCAAGCGACATCCATAAACGCCTTGGCCTGGAGAAGGGCAAATACATTCTCCTGAGCGCTCACCGAGAGGAGAACATCGACACCGATAAAAACTTCCTGAGCCTCTTCAACGCTGTAAATAAAATGGCACAGAAGTATGATATGCCCATACTCTACTCCTGCCACCCGCGCAGCCGGAAGCGCCTGGAAGCCAGCGGATTCCAACTTGACTCCCGTGTCATACGGCACGAGCCCCTAGGTTTCCACGACTACAACTGTTTGCAGATGAATGCCTTTGCAGTGGTGTCCGACTCAGGTACCCTCCCCGAGGAATCCAGCTTCTTTACCTCCGTGGGGCATCCTTTCCCGGCCATCTGTATCCGTACTTCTACCGAGCGCCCCGAGGCCATAGACAAGGCCTGCTTCATTATTGCAGGCATCGACGAGAAATCTCTTCTTCAGGCAGTTGACACAGCCGTAGAGCTGAATAAAGCCGGCCAGCATGGTATCCCCGTTCCTGACTACACAGACGAAAACGTCTCTACGAAGGTTGTGAAGATCATACAGAGCTATACAGGCATCGTGAATAAAATGGTCTGGAGAAAGTGATCGTATGAAAGAATTCACGTATTTCGCACCGACGGAGGTGGTTTTCGGGAAGGAAGCTGAAGAGCAGATTGCCAATATGGTTTGCAAGTATGGTGGTAAACATATACTTGTGCACTATGGTGGCGGGAGTGTTGAGCGCTCGGGGCTGCTGGATAAAGTGTGCGGGCAGTTGGATGCGGCACAGATAAGCTACACCCTTCTAGGTGGCGTTGTGCCCAATCCGCGTCTGAGTCTCGTGCATGAGGGCATCAGGCTATGCAGGGAAAAGCAAATCGACCTGATACTGGCCGTGGGCGGCGGAAGCGTAATGGATTCTTCCAAGGCAATGGCGTACGGCGTGCCGTACGAAGGAGATGTGTGGGATTTCTTCTGCGGCAAGGCCCGGCCTCAAAAGGCCCTTCCTGTAGGTGCTGTGGTTACGAACCCCGCCACAGGCAGCGAAATGAGCGACTCCTGCGTAATTACCAATGAGGCCGACAAGGACAAAAGGGGATACTCCAGTCAGCTGGGGCGCTGCAAGTTCGCTATAATGAACCCGGAGCGCACTTTCTCCCTTCCTCCATACCAGACGGCAGCCGGCATTGCCGACATTATGATGCATACTATGGAGCGCTACTTCTCCAACGATATGGATATGGACCTCACGGATGCCATTGCCGAGGCTCTCTTGAGAACGGTGAAGGAGAATGCATACATTGTTCTAAGGGAGCCGCAGAACTATCGCGCCCGCGCCCAGATAATGTGGGCCGGGAGTCTTTCCCACAACGGACTTACCGAATGCGGACTCCTGCGCGACTGGGCCAACCATAAGATGGAGCACGAGTTGAGCGGCATGTTTGACGTCACCCACGGTGCCGGCCTTACTGCCCTCTGGCCGACCTGGGCGCGTTACGTTTATAAATACAACGTCCCCCGCTTCGTTAAGTTTGCGGTGAACGTGATGGGAATACCTGAAAATCCTCAAAAACCGGAAGAAACGGCTCTCGAAGGCATAGCGGCCATGGAAGCTTTCTACCGGGACATTAATATGCCGGTAAGCATCCCGGAACTTCTTGGCCGCAGGGCTGCCGAGGAGGAGATTGAAGAGCTGGCCAGCCGCTGCAGCCGGGGCGGTACTGTCAGCGTGGGCAATTTGAAGGTTCTTGACAGGGAAGATATGAGGGCAATATACTCCCTTGCCAATCGATAATAATTGGTTACATTTGCAGTCTACCCAAGAAAATGATAAGTGATGAGTGTTATCAAACGTTTTTCTAACTGGTACTTCAGCAAGAATGTTCTTCCTTACTGGGTGATATTACTGGTCGATACAGCGATCGTGTTTCTATCGACGGCTTTTACATATTGGCTGATAAATCGTACGCAGATTACCTATGATAACCGCTTCGCAGTATTCTATACTGCGCTGCTATATGCAATACTAAGCTGGCTTGGCGCAAGTATTTTCAAAACCTACCACGGAGTGCTCAGGTATAGCAGCTTCGTCGATCTTTCCAAGCTGATCTATGCCAATATACTCTCCATGGCTCTGGCAATAGTGGTTTCCATAATTGCCAAGTGGCAGAATATCGGGGCATTCACGGCGATGACTTATATTGACACAGCTGCAAGCTTCCTTGTGGCTACACTTGTCATGTGGGCGATGCGCGTAGTGGTTAAACTGATGTACGATGCCACGATTGCTGACGGCAATGCTCCCCGCACCATGATTTACGGAGCCCTTTCCGGCGGAGTCGGTTTGGCAAAGTATATACGTTCACAAGTCCCTCTGCGGTTTGAGGTTCGTGGTTTCTTTTCGGATTCAGTCAAGATAAAGAATGCCAAGCTGCTGGATTTGAAGGTTTATAACGTTGAGACTGAAGACATTTCAGGCATCCTCGAAAAAGAGCGTATCCAGGCCATACTGGTGAGTCCGTCTAAGGTCAATGCCTTGCGTGAAAACCAGAAGCTTCAAGACCTTTTCATCGGCAGCGGCTGTAAATTGTATATAACCCACGATGCAACAGAAGCTCCCGTGAAGAACGGAGAGATGTTGAGCGATGAAGATTTTGGAATGCAGTTGAAGGAGGTCAGCGTGGAGGACCTTCTGCCTCGCTCGGAAATCAGGGTGGACTTGAAATCGGTTGGTGAGCAGCTTAATGGAAAGAAAGTGCTGATAACCGGTTCTGCCGGCTCCATAGGCATGGAGATAGTGCGGCAGGTTGCCAAATTCTCGCCGGCAAGCATGCTCCTTATCGACCAGGCGGAGACGCCCCAGCATGACTTGCGCCTTATGATGGCCAGGGATTTCCCCAATGTGCAGTGCGAAGTCGTGGTGACGAGTGTGGACAGGCGTACCCGAATGGAACATGTATTCTCCGCTTTCCGTCCCGAATATGTGTTCCATGCTGCAGCCTACAAGCACGTTCCCATGATGGAGGACAATCCCAGCGAGGCGGTTATGAATAACGTACAGGGTACCAGGATTCTTGCGGACCTGAGCGTGCAGTACGGGGTGAAGAAGTTCGTAATGATTTCTACCGACAAGGCGGTCAACCCCACCAACGTGATGGGCTGCTCCAAGCGTATATGTGAAATCTATGTTCAAAGCCTGGACCGTAAGCTCAAGCTTGAGGCGATGACCACTAAGAGAAAGCCATCCGACTACACCCAGTTTGTGACCACCCGCTTCGGCAACGTGTTGGGCAGCAATGGCTCCGTGATTCCTCTGTTCCGCGAACAGATAAAGAACGGTGGCCCGGTAACCGTAACGGACGAGCGCATCGTACGCTACTTCATGCTTATCCCCGAGGCTTGCAAACTTGTTCTCGAGGCTGGCACAAAGGGCAACGGAGGCGAGATATTCGTCTTCGATATGGGCGTTCCAGTGAAGATAGCCGACCTGGCAAAGCGTATGATTGCCTTGTCCGGTGCGAAGAACGTGAAAATAGAGTACACCGGACTGCGTGAGGGTGAAAAGCTTTATGAGGAGGTGTTGAACGAGAAAGAGAGCACCAAACCGACCTTCCACGATAAGATTCGCATTGCTCAGGTGCGCGAATATGATTACGACGAGGTTGTTTCCAAACTGGACGATCTTGTGGAGACTGCAAGGCGTTTCGACGATATGGAGACCGTGCGGAAAATGAAGGAAATCGTTCCTGAGTTCAAGTCCAACAACTCCAAGTTTGAAGTTCTGGATGGCAAGGGGGATTCGGGGGGGGGAGGATTAATTCCCGTTAATTAATGATTTTGTTGGCGCAATTGGTATGAAAGGAATTCTCTGCATGCTGTTCTGCGCGGCCTCAGTTGCGCTTGCTTCCCGGCTTGATGCCCAGGAAGGACCCCAGTTGTATAATATGAGCTTCGACACCTGGTCAAAGAAGGGTGGAGCCTGGCGTCTATATTCGAAGGACGCTCCTGTATCCCAGCGTGTATGGGACAGCGCGAATCCTGGTACCAGCAAGCTGGGAATTAATAACACTCTCCCTGAGTACGAGCATGTTGCGGTGCCCGGAGAAGGTAAGGCGGCTGCACGTCTGGAGAGCCGCAAGGTTGCCTGGGCCTTCGTCCCAGGGAATCTGTACAACGGACATTATGTGCGTGCTGTGGAGCTTGCGGGCGTAGAAACGGAACTGGGCGCTCCTTTCACCGGCCGTCCAAAGGCTCTAAGAGGGTACTATCATTATATTCCTAAGCGTATCAATCAGGCTAAAGGCTCCAGCGCAGGGATGAAGGGGCAGATGGACGAAGGGATGATTGAAGTCCTGCTGACGGATTGGGATAAGCCTTTCCGACAGGTGAGTCACAGGGACGGCTTCATAGATGCCAGGACAGACCCTCATGTGATAGGATGGGCTACCAGACCCATCCCCAAGGGTACTTCCGATTACATAGTATTTGAGGTTCCTTTTATTTACAAGAGCGACAAGACGCCCACATACGCCTCGTTTACAATCACGTCCAGCCGCTTTGGAGGCGACCAGACAGGTGCCTCCGGAAGTGTCCTTTATGTGGACGAATTTGAGTTTGTGTATTAGCCCCTGCAGCTAGATATTGATATCTTCCAGCTCCTCCTCGCTGCGCAGGTTGGCGCGGATAAAGTTCTGGCGGTCCACGGTGTTGTCGCCCATATAGAAATCCATTATATCGGCGATGGACTCTTCTTCGGCCAGGCTCACGGGGTCCAGCCTCATGTTTTCACCTATGAAGTCCGAGAACTCTCCGGGGCTGATTTCTCCCAGACCTTTGAAGCGGGTTATTTCCACTCCGGTTTTTAGCTCATTGACAGCTATTTCCTTTTCGTCGGAAGAGTAGCAGTAGCGGTTCTCCTTTTTGTTGCGTACGCGGAAGAGGGGAGTCTGCAGGATGTGCACGTGTCCCCGGCGGATGAGATCCGGATAATACTTCATAAAGAAGGTCAGCACCAGCATTCGGATGTGCATACCGTCGTCATCGGCATCGGTGGCTACAATAATATTGTTGTAACGCAGATTCTCCAGATCCTCCTCCACTCCGAGGGCATTTACCAGCAGGTTAAGCTCCTCGTTCTCGGCCACTTTTTTGCGGCTCTCCTTGTAACTGTTGAGAGGCTTTCCGCGAAGGCTGAACACTGCCTGGAAATTAGCGTCGCGGGCCTTGGTTATGGTTCCGCTTGCGGAGTCTCCCTCGGTGATGAAGATGCTGGACTTCTCTATGTTTTCCTGAGTCTTATCTGTTCGCTTGTCGTTGAAATGGAAGCGGCAGTCGCGGAGTTTCTTGTTGTAAATATTAGTTTTCTTGTTGCGCTCGCGGGTCTTTTTCTGAATGCCGGAGATCTCCTCCCGCTCCTGCTGGGATGCCTTTATTTTCTCTTCGATAATGGGCACCAGCACTTTGTGGATGCGGAGGTAATTGTCCAGCTCCGTGGCTACGAATGAGTTTACGTAGCTGCGAATAGTAGGGCCTGTATCCAGTTTAAGCTGTCCGTGCTCGTCCCGCGTCTGCTTCTCCCACATATAGTTGGACCCCAGCTTGGTCTTGGTCTGGCCCTCGAAGTTGGGCTCCTGTATCTGTATGCTGATGGCTCCAACTATGCCCTGGCGGCAGTCGGCGGGTTCGTAGTTCTTCTTAAAAAAGTCTTTGAGCGTTTTGGCTATGGCTTCTCGGTAAGCGGCCAGATGAGTTCCTCCGTCCCGGGTGTTCTGACCGTTGACGAATGAGGAAATATTTTCCCCGTAGGCGTTGCCGTGGCTGAGAACTATCTCAATGTCATCCCCTTCCAGATGAATAGGTGGATAGAGAGGCGCCTCGCTGAGGTTTTCGTTCACCAGGTCCAGCAGACCGTTCTCCGACTTGTACGGAGTGCCGTTCAGTACCAGGGTAAGGCCGCGCTTGAGGTAGGAGTAGTTTTTTACCATTGTTTCCACGTAGTCCATATTGTAATGGAACTCGCCGAACATCATGGTGTCGGGGTAGAAGCGTACCAGAGTGCCGTTCTTCTCCCTGGTGACATCCTTACCGCATTCTTGCAGCGCACCGCGCCCGAAACTTGCCCAGGAGCACTCTCCGTCGCGGTAGGAACAGACGTAAAAACGCTCGCTGAGGGCATTCACTGCCTTGGTGCCCACGCCGTTGAGGCCCACGGACTTCTTGAATGCCTTGTCGTCGAACTTGCCGCCGGTATTGAGGATGCTCACAGCCTTGATTACCGAATCCAGGGGAATGCCGCGTCCGAAGTCGCGAACCGTCACCTCGTTGTTCTCCACTGTAATCTGTATCTGCTTGCCGAAGCCCATGGCAAACTCGTCTATAGAGTTGTCAACCACTTCCTTTAGCAATACATATATGCCGTCGCCAACGTTATTGCCGTTCCCCAGCCGGCCGATGTACATGCCCGGACGCATCCGGATGTGCTCAACGCCCTCGAGGGTTATTATGTTTGCGTCTGTATAATTATTGGTCATAACTCGCAAATATAGCAAAAAATCTATTGCCTTTTGACCTTTACCACCTGTTTGAGCGCACTTACCTGGGAGATTACCTTGTCGAGTTCGGTGGAAGAGGGCACCAGGATGCGCATAGAAATCTCGTAGCAGCCGTTCCGGTAGTTCTCGTTGACGGTAAATGAACGAATGGAGGCGCGGAACTGGCCTACGACGTCCATTATTCCCGGGAGTACCGAGTGCTCCATCTCGGTAGTGATGTTGAGGGTGGCAAGAAAGCTGCCGGCTGCTGCATTGTCCTGCCAGACAACCTTTTGGATGCGGTATGGATAGCGTTCGATGAGTCTGGCGGCGTTAGGACATGAGATACGGTGTATCTTAATACCTGCGCTGCGCGTAACGAAGCCGAAGACATCGTCTCCGAAAACGGGATTGCAACAAGCTGCCATCTTGTAGTCCAATCCCTTTACATTCTTGGCGTTAAGAACCAGTATATCCTCCCCGGTATTGCTGTAGGGGAGGGCTTTGTCCTTTACGGCAGCGTTCTGGACTTGAACTTCCTCTCGCGGCTGGACAGACTTCTCGTGTATGTAGGTCTTTATGTCGTTTACGTCCACCTCGCCCGTGGCGATGGCTGCCATGAAATTCAGAACGGATTTGTAGCCGAGTGCTTTCATGTATTCCGTCTGCAAGGTGTCGGGGAACTCCAGCTTCCAGTTCTTCAGGCGCCGTTCCAGCAGCTCGCGGCCTTCGGCGGCCTTTTTCCTCTCCTCCGCGTCCAGTTCCAGTTTGATTTTGGTGCGGGCCTTGGATGTGACTACCCAGTTTAGCCAGTCGCGGTTTGGACGCTGGTCTTTGCGGGTAAGAATCTCCACAGTATCGCCTGTCTTGAGCTTTTCCCTGAGCTGCACGGCCTTTCCGTTGATGCGCCCGCCGCTGCATCGGGCTCCCAGCCCGGAGTGGATATTGAAAGCGAAATCTAGCACGGAAGCACCTGCAGAAAGGATTCGCAGCTCACCCGTAGGCGTGAAGACAAAGATCTCTTTGTCCGGAGGAGCGGGGAGGTCTTCCGGTTTGGCGTCGAAGGGGTGCTCCAGTGCTTCACGCACCGACTGCAGCCAGCGGGCGGTAGTCTCTTCTCCTTTGATGCCTTTGTAGGCCCAGTGGGCGGCATGCCCGTTCTCGGCTTCGTCGTCCATCCTGCACGAACGTATCTGGACCTCAAGGTAGTTGCCCCGTTTGTTCTTGACGGTGATGTGCAGCGACTCGTAGCCGCTGGGACGGGGAGTGGTAATCCAGTCGCGCAGCCTCTTGGTGTCGGGCTCGTATTCTTCGGTTACGTAGGAATAGACCTTCCAGCAGAGCTCCTTCTCCAGGGCCGGTACGGGCTCGCAGTCTATGATGAATCGTATGGCGAAAACGTCGTAAACCCCTTCGAAAGGCACTTTCTGTACTTGCATTTTGCGCCAGATGGACCAGGCGCTCTTGGTACGGACCTTCAGTTTGTATCGTATGCCGGCGTCGGAAAGCTTTTTCTTCAGCGGCTCTATGAACTCCTCGGTTAGCCTTACACGGTCTTTCTCAGTGGCCTTCAGCTTGTTGGTGATGGCCCTGTACTGCTCAGGCTCGGCGTGACGGAAGTAAATGTCGCCAAGTTCGCTGTTGATTTTGTACAGTCCCAGCTGGTGGGCCAGGGGCATGTAGAGCATCAGGGTCTCCAGCAGTTTCTGGTCCCTGGACATCTTTGGAAACATATCCAGGTGCCGCATAACCTCCAGGCGGTCTGCGATTTTTATTACGCTTACGCGCGGATCGGCCGAGTAGCTTACTATCAGCTTCTTGTACTTTTCGGCCTCGAGGCTGGTATCCTTCGGCTTAATGGTGGCAATCTTGTTCAACCCGTCCACCATCATCTGTACATCTGCGGGGAATGCGCTGATATCCAGGTCTTTGCACACCCTGTGCGCCTCGTGGAGATAGACTGCTGCAGCGCATGTGTCCGGCAGGCCGATTTCGCGGGTTACGATATCGGCCACTCCGTCGGCGTGCGTGATAAAGGGGGACCCGTCGTAGCGGGTCTCTCCTTCCAGTGCGTGCAGGGCTATGAGGCGGGCTTCTTCTGTCATTCGATGCGGGTTCTTAATACGACAAAATTAATAAAATTATTTAGTATATTCGCAGGGAATATGAAGTTTGTTCTTGAATCTGCCTTTAAGCCATCCGGGGACCAGCCGGAGGCCATTTCCCAATTGTGTTCAGCCCTCTCGGACGGTGTGCCGGACATTACCTTGCTGGGTGTGACCGGTTCAGGAAAGACTTTTACCATGGCTGGAGTAATAGAGCGCCTTCAGCGGCCCGCCCTCATTCTCAGCCACAACAAGACCCTCGCAGCCCAACTTTACGGCGAGTTCAAGTCGTTCTTTCCGCACAATGCTGTAGAGTATTTCGTATCCTATTACGACTACTATCAGCCGGAGGCCTATATCCCGGTGACAGACACCTATATAGAGAAAGATCTCAGTATCAACGACCAGATAGAGAAGCTGCGTCTTTCTGCAGCCTCTGCCCTTATGAGCGGCAGGCGGGACGTAATTGTGGTGTCCAGCGTGAGCTGTCTGTACGGCATAGGCAATCCGGAAGACTTCCATTCCCAGACAATTGAAGTGTCCAAGGGCGAACGGAGAAGTCTTACAGGCTTGTTATACAAACTCGTAGATGCCCTGTACAGCCGCACGGAAACAGATTTCAAACGCGGCACCTTCCGGGTGCATGGCGACATCATAGACGTCTTCCTTGGCGGTGCGGACGAGGCGGTGCGTATAGAATTCTTCGGGGACGAGGTGGACGGCCTCAGCCTAATAGATCCCGTGACCGGCGCCCACATAGAAGAATTGGAGCACATAAGTATCTGTCCGGCAAACAATTTTGTAACCACTCGCGAACGTACGATTTCTGCTGTAAGCGCAATCCAGGACGACCTGGTGAAGCAGATGGAGTGGTTTGAGTCGCAGGGGCGGGGGCTTGAGGCCAAACGTCTGAAACAGAGGGTGGAGTACGATCTGGAGATGATAAAAGAGATGGGCTACTGCCCCGGAATCGAGAATTATTCCCGTTATTTCGACGGCCGCAAGGAGGGTGAGCGGCCCTTCTGCCTGCTGGACTACTTCCCCAAGGACTTCGTAACCTTTATCGACGAAAGCCATGTGACCCTTCCGCAGGTGCGGGCGATGTACGGCGGTGACCATTCCCGCAAAAGCGTGCTGGTGGAATACGGTTTCCGTCTGCCCGCAGCTTCCGACAACCGCCCTCTAAAATTTGAGGAATTCGAGGCACTGACGGGACAGAAGGTTTACGTGAGCGCGACTCCTGCCGATTACGAACTGGAAAAGTCCCAGGGCCTGATAGTTGAGCAGGTTGTACGACCTACGGGCCTGCTGGATCCGCCGGTGGAGGTGCGTCCGGTAGAGGGGCAGGTGGACGACCTGGTGGAGGAGATACGCAAGCGTGCCGAGGATGACGAGCGTGTGCTGGTTACCACTCTCACCAAGCGTATGGCGGAGGAGCTCGACGAATATCTGAGCCGTATAGGTATACGTGTACGGTATATACATTCCGACGTGGATACTTCGGAAAGGGTGGAAATCATCGAAGATTTCAAGCGGGGAATGTTCGACGTTCTGGTAGGAGTAAACCTACTCCGCGAAGGTCTTGACATTCCTTCAGTATCGCTGGTAGCCATTCTGGACGCAGACAAGGAGGGCTTTTTAAGGACGGGCCGCGCCCTTACCCAGACTGCCGGCCGTGCTGCGCGCAACGTGAATGGACTGGTGATAATGTATGCCGACCGCATCACTCCATCCATGGAGGAAACAATCCGCGAAACGGAACGCCGCCGTTCCCGCCAGATAGCATATAACAAGCTCCACGGTATCACCCCGACGCAGGTTCAGACACGAGCCAACGTGCTGGCGTCTGAGCTGGGCTCACTGAAGGCGGTGAAACCCGGACTGGCAGGTGGGACCACAGGTCGCGTCTCTGCTGCCAATTCTTATGATTCTCCCGTCTATATCCCCAATCCCTCCGATCTTGGAAGGGGAGAGATATCCGTGGGCTTCGGGCACGATGCGCTGAGGGAGGCGGGCGCAGCATATTCTTCCGACGGCTTTGTGAAGGCCGATCTTGCGGCTGTGCTTCAGGACCCCGTCATACGTTCTATGTCGCGCGGCCAGATTGAGAAGATGATTGCAGATGACCGTGAGCGCATGAAAAAATCGGCTGCGGAACTGGATTTCACAGCTGCAGCGCGGTATCGTGATGAAATGTGGGTCTTGGAAAAATACCTTAAGGTCTGGAAAGACTAGAGGGATTCAATCATTCTGCAGAAGAGTTCCGTCATAAGGTCTGCGGCTATGCCGGCTTGCTTGATGACATCGTCTCCGTCGTTGAAATTGCGGGGGATGTTGCGGGAGTTGGCCTCGTTGGTGACTACGGACATGCCGAAGACGCGTATGCCGCAGTGACGGGCTACTATAACTTCCGGGATGGTGGACATTCCCACAAGGTCCGCCCCGACCTCGCGGAAGAAACGGATTTCTGCCGGAGTCTCGTAGGTGGGACCGGTGCTTCCAAAATACACCCCCTTGCGGAGATTGAGCCCCATCTGTATTCCTAGCTTTTCGGCAAGTTGCTGAAGCTCAACGTCATAAGCGCATGTCATATCCGGGAAGCGGGGACCGAAGGCATCCATATTGGGACCGATGAGCGGATTGGGCATCATGTTGATGTGGTCCTTGATAATGACGAGGTCGCCCACCTTATAATCCAGGTTGCAGCCGCCGGCAGCGTTGGACACAAAGAGGAAACGTATGCCGAGTACGCTCATAACCCTGATGCCGAGCGTAACCAGTTCCATTGGATATCCCTCATAATAGTGGAGGCGCCCCTGCATGGCTATGACCTTTTTGCCTCCGAGGTCTCCGTAAATGAAGTTGCCCTTGTGGCCGATGGCCGTGGACATTGGAAATTCAGGGACGTCACGATAGGGGATGACTATCTGGTTCTCGATTTTGTCGGCAAGCTTGCCCAGACCGCTTCCCAGAACTATTCCTATGCCCGGAGCCTCAGGCCCTATACAAGACTTGACGTATCGCGCAGCGTGGTTGATTTTCTCTGCTCTTTCGTCCATACTGGAAATCGTTTTTGGCAAGAACCGGCGCTACAGGTCTTCGAATTCAACCGATTTCTCCTCGGGCTCGCGCTGGGGGATGACTCCGCCGAAGCAGTTGTTGGTGATGTAGGAAACGACTTCGTCCAGACCTTCCTTGAACTTCTCGAAATCCTCTTTGTAAAGGAAAATCTTGTGTTTGTCGTAGGCGTATGTGCCGTCAGGATTGTTCCTGCGCTTGCTTTCTGTAATGGTCAGGAAAAAGTCTTTGTTGCCTTTCGTTGCCTTTACATCAAAAAAATAGGTACGCTTGCCAGCCCTTACCGGTTTGGAGAAAACGTCTTCTGAGTTGCGGTCCTGATATGCCGCGCTATCGTAATCATCTCTGTACATACGACAAAAAAATATTGTTGATTTGTGCAAAAATATAATTTTTTCTCAGATTACGTGTTATCTTTGCAATAAAATTTGTTTGAAATCTATGCTGAACAGAAGAATCCTCAGAATAAAGGCTTTCAAGGTCGTTTATTCACGTGTTGAGAATCCTTTGATGACGCTCAAGGAGGCGGAGGCTGAGCTTGAACGCTCATGTGAAGCGACGAGGGACTTGTATCTGTTTCTCCTGGCTGTAGCAGCACCCCTTACCCGGGAGGCCCGGTCACGTATAGAAGCTGCCCGCTCCAAGTTCAATCCCTCTCCGGAAGAACTGAATCCCAACATGAAGTTCGTAGAAAACGGCATAGCACCTCTGCTTGACGAAGATCCGGATTTTTCCAAAATAATAAAGAAAAAGAAGTTCTCCTGGGACAACGACGACGTGTTTCTGCGCCGCCTCTACGAGTCCGTGCGGGACAAGGACTGGTTCAAGTCTTACCTCGAGGCTCCCGGGCGCTCGCTGGCGGAAGACGCTGCCCTCTTCTCCCGAATCTATGAGGAGGAGTTTCCGGACAATAAAGAACTGGAGGACATACTGGAAGACTTATCCGTTTATTGGAACGACGAGCTGGAATATGCCCTGAGCTGGTGCTGTCGCACTATGGATGCTCTCGGCCACGGCCGCCGATGGTCGCTGCCGGAGTTGTACCTCAGCGAGATGCCCGGCTCCGAAGGCAAAGACAGCGACAGGACTTTCGTATTCGACCTGGTGCGCGCCGCCGTCCGTAACTACGAACGTTATGCGGCCATGGTTGCGGAAGTTACTCCCAAGTGGGAGGCGGGGCGTATCTGCGCCACCGACCTGGCCCTGATTATATGCGGCCTGGCCGAGGCAGATACTTTTTCCAACATAGACTACAGGACAACTATTAATGAATTCGTAGAGATATCCAAGTTCTACAGCACTCCTGAGAGCAAGGGTTTCGTGAACGGTGTACTTGACAAATTGATTAACAAAAGATAAATGATTATGACTTCTCTTTTTATTTTACTCCAGGCAGCTGCCGGAGCAGGCCAGCAGGGTGGCGGTATGTCAATGTGGATAATGCTTATCCTCATCTTCGTGGTGATGTGGCTTTTCATGATTCGTCCCCAGCGCAAGCAGCAGAAGGAGATGGAACAGTTTCGCAACAGCCTCAAGAAGGGTGACAAGGTAATCACTGCAGGAGGTATTTACGGCACCATTGCCGAGGTGAAGGATAATGAGCGCTTTGTGCTGCTCAGGGTAGATAACGACGTGAAGATTCGCGTGGACAAGAGCTCCCTGCAGAAGGATCCCGCCGCAGCACCCGCAGCACCTGCAGCATCCGAGGCCAAAGAGGCGAAGGCTCCCAAGGAGCCCAAGCCGTCCCAGGACGCTAAGGAGCCCAAGGCTGAAAAATATTAGTATTTGAAGCGCTGGCCCCAGTTTCTGCTCTGCCTTTTGCTTTCCGCAAGCATCTGGCTGATTCACAATCTTTCGCAGGTGTATGCGGGGGTTGTGAGCATACCTGTTGTTGCGCACAGCGGAATCAAGGGGCGCTCCGAGTTTTCCCGGGAAGCGGTTCCAGTTAGTGCGAGATGCTCGGCTACGGGCTTCAAGTTACTGCAGCTTAAGCACTCCACGCGCGAAATTTCCATCAATATCCACGCCGAGGATCTTATCTGGGCCGGGGATGACAAATATTACGTTACCGCTTCGGAGATGGCCAAATATACCTCGGATATATTCGGAACCGGGGTTGCTCTAATTACATTCCTCAATCAGAGCTATACCTTCGAATTTGCTCCGGAGAACTACAAGACAGTGCCGGTGCGGGCAGTCATATCCGCGACCTACAAGCCTCAGTACATGGCTGCGGGTCCCATAAGGCTAAGTCCAGACTCGGTGACGGTTTACGGAGAAGACTCCAAGCTTGCCGCCGTTAACGAGGTGGTGACCAGAACTTTGACGTTCAACGACCTGAGCAAGAGCAGGGGAGATGTAGTGCATCTGGTTCAGCAGCCTGGCATCCGTATGTCCGATACGGATGTTACATGGTATCTTGATGTGGTGCGCTATGTGGAGCTTTACTCCGCCGTTAACGTAGAGGTGAGAAACGTCCCTGCCGGAGTGAACTTCCAGGTTTTTCCGTCCACTGCATCTGCAGTATTCCGCTGTCAGTTCCCGGCTGGGGGCAATCCTGCGGAGCATTGCATCTTTTATGTTGATTACGAGGACTTTGTGGTCTCTGTTTCCGGTCGTTGCGTGCCCCGCTGCGATAATCTGCCTCCATACGTAATAGATTGGAGCCTGGAGCCCGAGACCTTTGACTGTATAGTTGTGGAGGAGGCCAGGTGATGACGGTTTTGGTTACCGGGCCCATTGGGAGTGGAAAAAGCAGCGTATGCCGCTATCTGGAGGCTTTAGGGCATCCCGTTTATGATTGCGATTCCCGCTGCAAGGCTCTTTATGAGACTGTCCCGGGGCTCAAACTGCAAATAGAAAAGGAACTGGAGATACCCTTCGCCGAATTGTGGCGGGTGTTCTCCGAGCCTGGTAAACTGAAGCTGCTGGAGGGAATCGTCTATCCGCTGCTTGTCCGGGATTTGGAGGAGTGGAAAGCGGCTCAGCTTGCACCATTGGCTTTTATAGAATCCGCCGTGGCTCTGGGCAAGCCGGAGTTCCTCCATCTGTGGGACAAGGTTCTGCTGGTTACGGCCCCGTCCGGCCTGCGCCTTTCCAGAAATCCCCTCGCCGCTCAGCGCGACTCTCTGCAACACTTTGACACAGAATTAATTGATTATACTATACAGAATGACTCCACGATGGAGTTGCTGTATGCAAAAGTTGACAAATTTTTAGAAACATTATGAAAACAGACCTGGCTAAGATTCTTTCCGTTTCCGGACAGCACGGCCTTTTCTTATTTGTGGCCCAGTCACGCAACGGCGCCATTGCCGAATCTCTGAAAGACAAGAAGCGCACTGCTTTTGATGCGCACAGCAAGATATCCACCCTTAACGATATCGCAATCTTCACTTCCGAGGGAGAACTGCGTCTGGCAGAAGTATTTACCGCTATGAAGGCAACTGCGGAGAAGGGTGTCGCAGTTCCTTCCTCCAAAGATTCTCCTGAAGCTGTCAAGGCTTTCTTCTCCGTTGCAGTCCCAAATTATGACGAAGACCGCTTCTATGTGTCTCACATGAAGAAGGTCCTGGACTGGTACGACGAGCTGGACAAGTACGCTTCCTTCGATTTCGTCACCGACGAAGAGCGCGAAAAAGAACTTGAAAAGGCTTAGGGTAATAACTCTCGGCTGTTCCAAGAACAGCGTGGATACGGAGCACCTGCTGGCGGCGCTGCCGGCGGAGAATTTCTGCGTTGCCGATGATGGGCCGTTGGATTACCTTCTATACAATACTTGTGGCTTCATTGGGGATGCCAAGGAGGAATCTATTCAGGCTATCTTCGAGGGCGTTGAGGCAAAGCGTCGCGGGGAAACCCGCGAACTTGTGGTTTTCGGCTGTCTGTCCGAGCGGTACGCTTCCCAGATGCCGGAACTGATTCCGGAAGTGGACGCCTGGTTTGGCGCCCGCGACCTGAATCCTTTGCTGCGTTATCTTGGCGCTCCGCCGTCCCGCCTCGTACACCGCCGTCAGGAGAAGCGCAGGGGCTATGCTTACCTCAAGATTTCCGAAGGCTGCGACCGCCGCTGTTCTTATTGCGCAATTCCTTTTATCCGCGGACCTCATAAATCGGTACCGATAGAGGATTTGGTGGAGGAGGCTTCCCAACTGGTATCGGAGGGTGTGAGCGAGCTTATCCTAATTGCACAGGATACTACCTTCTACGGCTTGGATCTTTACGGCAAACGTGAACTGGCCCGCCTGCTGCAGGCGCTTTCGGAAGTTGACGGTATAGAGCGGCTGCGAATCCATTATTCCTATCCTTCCGATTTTCCTGAAGATGTGCTGGACCAGATGGCCGGTAATCCCAAGGTGTGTAAGTATCTGGATATTCCGCTCCAGCATATTTCGGACGGCGTGCTTGACTGCATGCACAGGCATGTCGATGCCGCAGGAACCCGCCGTATCATCAATAAGCTGAGGGAGAGGGTGCCGGGGGTTGTGTTGCGTACCACAATGATTGTGGGGCATCCCGGGGAGGGTGAGGAAGAGTTCCGGGAACTGCTGGATTTTCTCCGGGAGGCTCGCTTTGAGAGACTTGGCGCATTTATGTATTCCGAGGAGGAGGGAACCTGGGGGGCTGCTCACCTGAAGGATTCAATTCCTGAAGAGGAGAAGCGCCGCCGTCTGGATGAATTGATGTCGCTGCAGGCGGGTATCTCCCTGGCTTTCAATCAGTCACGCATAGGTTCCGTGGAACGGGTGATAGTGGATGATATTGTGGGCGGTAAATTGGTCTGCCGCAGTCAGTTCGAGAGTCCCGAGGTGGATGGCGAAATACTGGTGGCCTCCGCTTCTGTAGAGACTGGTAGTCTTGTAGGCCGCTATCTCGATGTCCGCATCACCGGAGCCGATGAATACGACCTTGAGGCTGTTTGCCTCTGATTTTTGTACAGGTCGCCGTTTTTTTTATTATATTTGTGTGGTTTAAGGTGGGACGATCTGCCGCGGCAGCAATGCTGAGGAAAGTCCGGACAGAACAGGGCGCCCTGCTGTGGAAAGCACAGGTGGGGGTAACTTTACGCACGCCGTAACAGAAAATAACAGCCAAAAAGCCTTTTGGCAAGGGTGAAAACGCGAGGTAAGAGCTCACGACGCTGCGTAGCGATACGCCGCGGGTACGGCACCAGGGTCTGCAAGACCAAGTATACCGGCAGTTGAGGGCGGCCCGCCTGATGCCGGGGGGTAGGTTGCGAAGATAAATGGCAGAATGAACAGAAACCGGCTTACGGTCCCACCTTATTTTGTGACAATAACTCTTTAGCTATATGCCAGCCATAAACGAATTTGATGTAATTATCATCGGAGGCGGAATAACAGGAGCGGGAACGGCACGGGATTGTGCCATGCGCGGCCTGAAGACACTTCTCGTCGAGCGCCAGGATATCGCTACCGGCGCTACAGGCCGGAATCACGGCCTGCTCCATTCGGGAGCGCGCTATGCAGTGAAAGACAGCGAGTCTGCCGAAGAATGCATACGCGAGAACAAGATACTCCGCCGAATTGCCACCAACTGTGTAGAAGATACCGGAGGCCTTTTCATAACCCTCCCGGAGGATGCCGATACCGGCTACGGCCTTGACTACCAGGCCAAGTTCCTGGAGGCATGCAACAAAGCAGGTATCGAGTCCAGGGCCATTTCTCCTTCTGAAGCCAGGAAGATGGAGCCTTCCGTTAATCCCAAGCTCATAGGAGCCGTGATCGTTCCGGACGGTTCGGTCGATCCTTTCAGGCTTTGCTGCGCCAACGTCACCGATGCCGTCATGCACGGAGCCAAGGTGCTGGTATATACTGAGTTCCTTGACTTTATAAGAGAGGGAGACACTATCCTTGGCGTAAAGGTTCTGGATACCCGCAGCGGTCAGACCGCAGAGTATCGTGCGCCTGTCACCGTGAATGCAGCCGGAATATGGGGACACGGAGTGGCGGCCAAGGCCGGTGTGAATATTGGAATGTATCCCGCAAAGGGGGCACTGCTTGTTTTCGGACACCGGGTCAACAACGTGGTAATCAACCGTTGCCGCAAATCTGCGGACGGAGATATCCTGGTTCCTGGAGACTCTGTTACGGTAATAGGAACAACTTCTACTAAGGTCCCTTTCGAGGAGTGCGACCACATGGAAGTGACTCCTGATGAAGTTAGACTGCTTCTCCGTGAAGGATGTGCTCTTTGCCCGGCTCTGGCGGATACCCGCATCCTGCGCGCCTATGCCGGTGTACGCCCGCTGGTTGCGGACGACAGCGATCCCACCGGGCGCAGCATAAGCCGGGGCATTGTCTGCCTGGATCATGAACAACGCGACGGAATCAAGGGTTTCGTGAGCATTACTGGAGGCAAGTTGATGACTTACCGCCTTATGGCCGAAATGGCGACAGACGCCGTGTGCCGCAAACTCGGCGTAAACAAGGAGTGCGAGACTGCAGAGACTCCGTTGCCCGGCTCCGCTGACGGACGTATAGAGAGCGTTAGCAAGCGTTTCGAGGGGAAACCTGGACCAGGTCAGAAGAGCGCGGCATGGCGTCAGGGCGACATGATTAGCAAGATTCATTTCGATACCGAGGCCGACAAGCAGCTTATATGTGAGTGCGAAAACGTTAGCCTGGCCGAGATAAAATATGCAGTAAAGGAACTTGGAGTACGTAATCTGGAAGACCTGAGGCGTCGTACCAGGGTTGGTATGGGTACTTGCCAGGGCACCCTGTGCATACGAAAGGCGGCTAAGGCGCTTGCGGAAGCTCTCGGACAACCGGAACTTGCCGACAAGCTGGCGGCTGATTATCTGGATGAGCGCTGGAAGGGTATGCGAGCCGTAGGCTGGGGCGATACGCTCCGCGAAATGGAGTTCATGCAGAGAGTTTACAAGTTTGAGAAACCTTATTCCTACGATGAAGTTTGACGTTGTTATAATAGGCGGCGGGCTTGCCGGGATGACGGCCGCCACAAAACTGCAGAAAGAAGGCCTTAAATGTGTCGTTGTGGCTGAAGGACTATCGCTTCACAACAGTTCAAGACGTGAGTTCAGCGTAGCAGGGGGCACCCTTCTCGCAGGCGACAGGGTGGTTTCCGGGCGAGTGGCTGACGGACGCCTGCTTGCGGTATGTACCGAGGAACTTGGAAATGTAGAATTGGAGGCCGGGAACTTTATTCTTGCCACCGGAAAGTATTTCTCAAAGGGCCTTGTGGCCGATATGGACAGAGTTTACGAACCCCTGTTCGGGCTTGATGTAAAGTACGAACAGGACCGTGCCCTTTGGTTCGACTCATCTTTCGCCTCACACCAGAAGTTCCTCGAATTCGGAGTCGTGGCGGAGGATGGCTGCGCTCTCAAGGACGGAAAAAAGATAGTCAATCTCTTTCCTGCGGGAGAGGTTCTGGCCGGAATAAGCAGCGCCCAGGAAGATGCTACTGAACAGATTCGTCAAAGCGCCCTGTCGGCCGCTGAAGCAGTAAGGAGGAATTAGTTATGCAGGAGAATAATATAAGCGCCAAGAACTTTGAACAGTGCCAGAAGTGCTCGCTCTGCGAGACAGTCTGCCCTGTGATGGCCAACAACCCCAAGTATGCCGGCCCCAAGCGTTCCGGCCCCGACGGTGAACGCTATCGCCTGAAGAACGGAATCTTCTTCGAGGATTCTTTGAAATACTGCCTTAACTGCAAGCGCTGCGAGGTGGCTTGTCCGTCCGGGGTCCGCATAGCAGACCTGATTCAGCAGGCCCGTATAGATTATGGCCGCAAGGCCCCAAAGCTGCGCGATATGATGCTTGCAAGCACGGACCAGGTGGGGCCGCTTGCCAGTGCCTTCGCGCCTGTCGCCAATTTTGCTCTCGGGCTTTCTCCAGTGAAGGGCATTATGGACTTTACCATAGGTGTGGACAAGCACCGCACCCTGCCCAAGTATTCTGCGGAGACTTTCGTCCACTGGTTCAGAAAGAATTCAGAGGCTGCCCAGAAGTCGTACAAAAAGCAAATCAGCTATTTTCACGGCTGTTATGCCAACTACAACTATCCTCAGCTTGGCAAAGACTTCGTTGCTGTAATGAACGCCTTTGGAATCGGAGTTCAGCTGATAGAAGGGGAGCGCTGCTGTGGAGTTGCCAAGATAGCCAACGGGATGATTAACGCCGCTGTCCGGGATGCTATAATAAATATTAAGGCATTTCAGAAGTCGGTCAGGGAAGGGCGTGATATAGTAAGTGTTTCCACTACATGTACCTTAACTCTGCTGGAGGAATATCCTGAGCTGCTCAAGGTAGATAATTCAGAGGTGAAAGACCATATCAGCCTGGTTGAGCAGTTCCTCTACAAGGGCATTGTGTCAGGTGAGCTTAAACCTGTGTGGAAGGAGGGCTGGAAGGCTCGCGCCGCTTATCATTGCCCCTGCCACCAGGAGCGCCTCGGCTGGGGTATTTTCACTACGGAACTGCTCAGGATGATTCCTGGCATGGACTTGCATAAGCTCGAGAGCAACTGCTGCGGCATTGCAGGGACTTATGGTTTCAAGAAAGAGAATTTCAAAGTATCCCAGGCTATCGGGAAGCCGCTATTTGATAATATAGCTTCTTTGGCTCCCGATTTTGTGGCCTGTGAATGTGAAACCTGCAAGTGGCAGATAGAGATGAACACCGGCGTCCCCGTCAAGAATCCTGTCAGCATTCTGGCAGAGGCCCTGGATCTGGAAAAGACGGCCTCAGCTAACCGATGATAACGGACAAGCGCATAAAGGTTTTCCTGGCAGTGGTGGAAAGCGGTGGCTTCACGGCTGCGGCACATCGTCTGAGAATGAGTCAGCCGGCCGTGAGCCAATGTATTGCCCAGCTTGAGGAGGAAGCCGGAGGAGCACTGGTGGTACGTGGGGCTAACCCTTTGGCTCTCACCGATAAAGGGCGTACGCTCCAGGCATATGCCGTACGCATTCTGTCACTCTATGATTCCCTTGCCGCCGAACTATCTGAAGCTCCCGGCACCGCCGCCGAACGTGTGTGTCTGGAACTTGGCGATGGCCGTATCGCATATATCTGCGTCCGTGACGGAAAATTGGAAATTGATATAAAATAATTTATTACTACATTTGCAGACTTTTAAGTTGAACTAATTCCTTTTTTATGGGTAGAAATGAAGAAATTGCTTTTACTCTTCGCAGCTTTGCTGCCATGCTGCCTTGCGCATTCGCAAGGGGCTGAGGGGAACGGCAGGTATGCCGACTTCCAATTGATTCCGCGCTTTGAGTTCAATCCTTATTTCACACCTGGAAAAACCGGAGACGGTTCGAGTGGATATACGTTCGGCAACTCTTCATTTTACACACTCATAGAAGGTGCTTTCTCCGAGCACGTTTCGTTTACATTCAGCAATCACTGGCTTGCTGCACCTCATTTCGGAATAGGGGAGACAAAGGCCCTTTATTCCAATACCCTTCATTCCAACTCCAACAACTGGGTAGATGTAGCCCGATTCGATTTCAGCTTCGGAAATTGGGAGTTCACGGTTGGAAAGGACTGCATTGCCACCGGAGGCTTCGAGTACGAAGACTGGGACGTTGACGTGGACTATCTGCTGGCCGCTGAAGACAAACCCCTTCTTGCATCCACTCTCTGGTACAATCTTCCAGGCTACCAGTGGGGAGCAAAGGCGGCCTATGGTATTGGTGAGCACACCTGCCTGGCTCTCCAGATGACCACTTCTCCTTTTGGAGAGCGCCCCTTCGCCAGTGGCATTTTCGCTTATTCGGCTCAGTGGAAAGGCAATTACGGTCCTTTCTCCAACATTTGGTCCGCTACTGCCGTGCAGCGCGCTGACAGGGGATTCGACTGGCTTATCACCCTTTCACAGCAGGTTGAGCTCGGCAACTTTACAGTAGGCTTCGACTGGTATAACGTAAGCGATATCGATTATGACGATGAGGATTCCCCCTGCGGCTTGCTGCCCGGCAATACCTTCCGTCCGCGCGTAGCTTTTGCTCCGCTTGACTGGTTCAACTGCAAGCTTGTCGGCAATCTCTACACCGAGCCCGGCAACGGCATGACCGATTTCAACGTGGCCGCATCGTTCCATTTCCTGCCCATTGAGATCGTACAGCTTCACACAGCCTTCGGATGGGATATGACTACCAAGGCCTTCAGTGCAATGGCAGGCGTCAAAATTAACTTCACCTTTCTTTCTCTTTAAAGGATGGCAAAAGACTATATCATCGATATACAGCACCTCAGCAAGTCATTCGGCGGCGTAAAGGTGTTGGACGACATTAACTTTTACATTCGCAAGGGAGAATTTATCACCCTCCTCGGGCCCTCCGGATGCGGCAAGACCACTCTGCTCCGTCAGATTGCCGGCTTCATCGCCCCGGATGAGGGAAAGATACTTCTGGAAGGCAAGGACATTTCCGGTATCCCACCTTACCAGAGGCCGCTGAACACCGTGTTCCAGCGTTATGCCCTTTTCCCGCATCTGGACGTCTATGACAATATCGCCTTTGGGCTTAAGTTGCAGAAAGTTCCTGAAGATCAGATAGAAAAGCGTGTCAAGAAGATGCTCAAGATGGTCTCGATGACCGACTATGAAGACCGCTCCGTGGATTCACTTTCCGGCGGACAGCAGCAGCGCGTAGCCATCGCCCGGGCTCTTGTGAACTATCCCAAAGTGCTTCTTCTGGACGAACCCCTGGCGGCGCTCGACCTTAAGATGCGCAAGGATATGCAGCTGGAACTTAAGGAGATACACCGCAAGATGGGTATAACCTTTATCTATGTCACCCATGACCAGGAGGAGGCGCTTACCCTTTCCGACACAATAGTGGTGATGAATGAGGGAAAGATTCAGCAGATAGGCACTCCGACAGACATTTATAACGAGCCGGTGAACTGCTTTGTGGCAGACTTTATAGGGGAGAGCAACATATTGGAGGGCAGGATGATAAAGGACCGCCGCGTAGACTTCATCAAGCATGAGTTCGACTGCGTGGACGAGGGCTTCGGCGAAGACGTGCCGGTAGATGTGGTAGTGCGTCCTGAAGACATCTATTTCACCAATGATACTGAGAGGTGCCAGTTCAAGGCTAAAGTTAATTCCTGTATATTCAAAGGTGTGCACTATGAGATGTGGGTAGATACCGACTCCGGTTATGAACTTATGATACAGGATTACGACGCCTATCCGGTAGGCAGCGAGGTGATGCTGTACATAGATCCAGACGATATACAGGTGATGCGTAAGGAGCGGGTACGCAACGTGCTGGAGGGTCGGATGGTTGACGAAACCCATGTGGAACTGGCGGGCGGAGTGTTCGAATGTCTGCCTCAGGAAGGCCTTGCTTCAGGCGACAGCGTCCAGGCAGAGATACGCTTTAGAGATGTGGAACTTCTTGATCATCAGGAAGATGGAGTTCTGGCCGGGGAGGTGCATTTCCTGCTCTATAAAGGCGACCACTATCATCTGACAATACGTACGGATGAAGGCTATCGTCTATGGGTTGATACAAACGATATCTGGGACAAGGGCGACCTTGTTGGTGTAAACATAGCTCCCAAGGCTATCAAACTCCGCAAGTGCGATGATTAAGCGCAGCTACTGGAGCCTCCCGTACCTCATCTTCATGGTGGTGTTCGTGGTGCTGCCCCTCATCCTGATTGTTATTTATGCGTTTCAGGATGGATCCGGGCATTTCACCCTGTCCAACATCGGCCGTTTCTTTACGGATTCCGACTCCCTGCAGACCTTCGCCCTGTCCATTGAGGTAGCCATAGAGAACACCCTGATATGCGTGCTGCTGGGCTATCCTGCCGCATGGATACTGGCCAACCGCAAGTTCAATAGCAGCGCGGTCACGGTTATGCTCTTCATCATGCCTATGTGGATCAATGCCCTCATGCGTACCCTTGCAACCGCAGAACTTTTCAATATGCTGGGCTTCACGCTTGGCAAGGGCACACTTCTCTTCGGTATGGTGTACGACTATATTCCGTTTATGGTTTATCCTATCTACAACACCCTGCTGAAGATGGACAATTCGTATGCGGAAGCGGCGGAAGATCTTGGAGCTACGCCATGGAAAGTGTTCTGGAAGGTTACAGTTCCTCTCTCCCTCCCGGGCGTGATGAGCGGAGTGCTTATGGTTTTCATGCCAACGGTGAGCACCTTCGCCATATCAGAGTTCCTCACCAACAACAAAATAAAGCTCTTCGGTACCATCATCCAGGAGAATATCAACTCCAGCATGTGGAACTATGGTGCCGCACTTGCCTTTATAATGCTGCTTATAATCGGTATAACCTCGCTCTTTGGCGATAACAAGGAAACCCAGGCAGAAGGAGGGCTCATATAAGCGATGAAGAAAGTATTTGCAAAAGCATATCTCTATTTGCTCCTGGCCTTTCTCTATGCTCCTCTGGTATTCATAGCTGTGTTCTCTTTCACGGAATCGCGGGTGTTGGGTAATTGGACCGGCTTTTCCACCAAATTGTACACCAATCTGTTTACGGGAGGAACCAGCGGTGGCTCGTCGCTTCTGGCAGCTATAGAGAATACCTTGATAATAGCTCTTATTTCTGCTGCGCTTGCTACCCTCCTTGGCACTGTGGCCGCCATAGGCATATTCAACCTTAAAGGCCGCAAGAGGGCAGGGATGCAGTTCCTCAACAACATCCCCATGATCAACCCGGATATCATTACCGGTGTTTCCCTCTTCCTGCTCTTTGTGTTCCTGGGCATTTCCCAGGGCTACGTTACGGTTGTTTTGGCGCACATCACTTTCTGTACACCCTATGTTGTGCTAAGCGTGATGCCCAAGCTGGCTCAGATGAATCCTAATATCTATGAGGCGGCTCTTGACCTTGGAGCCACTCCTTCGCAAGCCCTGCGCAAGGTGCTGATTCCCGAGCTGCGCCCGGGAATGATATCCGGCTTCATCCTTGCTTTCACTATGTCTCTGGATGACTTTGCCGTGACTTTCTTCACCCGCGGTACGATTGGTCTTGAGACCCTGTCCACATATATTTACGCAGATGCCCGCAAAGGCGGTCTCACGCCGGAGCTGCGTCCGCTGATGACAATTATTTTCCTGATAGTCTTGATTCTTCTTGTGGTGGTAAACATACGCCGGGAGAGAATGAACAAAAACAAATAAACCGATGAAGAGACTCTTTACAGTATTGGCAACAGCCGCATTGCTCTGCTCCTGTATGCAGGACAGAGAGCAGATCCTCAAGGTGTACAACTGGTCAGACTACATCGACGAGTCGGTGATACCCGAGTTCGAGCAGTGGTACCTGGAGCAGACCGGCAATAAGGTCAGGGTGATTTACCAGACTTTCGACGTGAACGAGACCATGCTTTCCAAGATTGAGAAGGGACATGAGGACTTCGACGTAATCTGCCCCTCCGACTACATCATCGAGCGCATGCTCCAGAACGAATTGCTGCTGCCCATAGACCGCAGTTTCGGCGACACCCCGAACTACATTGACGATAACCTGTCGCCTTACGTACGCGGGCGTTTCGATAAGATGATTGGCGGCAGTTTCAACGCTAACGATTATGCGGTGGGCTACATGTGGGGTACTACAGGTATACTTTACAACGCAAAGTATGTTACCGAAGAGGAGGCTTCCACCTGGGATATTATCCGCAATCCTAAGTTTGCAGACAAAATCTTCATCAAGGATTCTCCCCGTGACGTTTATTCCCAGATTATCATTTATCTTCGCCGCGATGACCTGGCTGCCGGGAAGGTGACACTGGACGAGCTTATGACTGATTCTTCCAGCGAATCCATGGCGGCAGTGGAGGACTACATGAAAGATGTGCGTCCCCTGGTGGCCGGCTGGGAGGCGGATTTCGGCAAGGATCAGATGACCCAGGAGCGCGGCTGGGTCAGCCTTAACTGGAGCGGCGACGCAGTGTGGGCTATCGAAGAGGCTGAAGAGATGGGGGTTGATCTGCGCTTCGCCCTGCCACGAGAGGGCTTCACGGTGTGGTTCGACGGTTGGGTGATTCCTAAGTTTGCCCAGAATATCACTGCGGCCAAGTATTGGATTAACTTCATGAGCCGTCCGGATATCGTTATCCGCAACGTGGATGCGACAGGCTATGTGTCCGTGAGCGGAGCACCGGAAGTGCTTGAGGCCTTCACAGACGAGAAATACGAGCCCATAGACCTGAGCTACTTCTTCGGTCCAGGTGCAGAGTCCGTATGCGTGAACCCCGTCCTCTACCCAGACAAGTCGGATATCGAGCGCAGCTCCCAGGAACACGACTGGGGTGAGAAAACCCCTGAACTGGTGGCCATGTGGGCTCGTATTAAGGGCGAGAATGCAAGTACGATGACCCTGATAGTAGTAGCGGCGTTCATCGTGGCGGTAGCGGCATTCGCTGTATATTCCCGCACCCGCAAGCGTTCGAGGTCGCGCAGGCGCCGCTAACGCTTCCGTCTAGTGGATAATAAATAAGGTGGCTCCTCGCGGAACCACCTTATTTATTTTTGAGAAAGAAGGTTTTTATCTCTTCTTGAGTTTGCCAAGACGTGCGGTAACTTTGATCTCAGCCTTGGTGTAGAAAGGAGGAACTCCCTCTTCCTTGACGATGAACTGAGGATACAGAACGAAGTCATATCCAGGGTGCTTCTCCATCATGTCATAGACAGCGTACATGTTGCTCATCTGGGTAAGGGAAGGAACTCCGCCCACGATAGGGTAGGAAAGGAAGCCAGCCTTTGACTTGAACAGACGAGCCCAGTCGATACCGATAACCTTGACCACGGTGGCCTGTCCGGAAACTGCATCGGAGAGGATGAAATCTGAGGAATTAAGTTCGAACTTGATACTTTGCTCCCTCATTCCCTGATTGGTGGCGGAGCAGCCGCTTGCGAAGATAGCAACAACGGCGAGAAGTGCAATAATGATAGATTTTTTCATAACTGTTATGATAAATTACTATAGGCAAAGTTAAAAAGAAATAAAAACCTATGCAAGTAATGCGCTCATTAATTCATTTGATATTAGTTTCCTTTTAATTATATTTGCGGAAAGACCTGCGGGGTGTCCCCGCTTTTTTGCATGTAACTATGAATCTGGAAAGTATTGCAGGGCGCTTTGCCATAGAAGGTAAGGTGCTGGAAATCAAGCCGCTGGGAAACGGCCTCATCAATGACACTTACAAAGTCCTCACGGACGGCCCTAAGGCTTATGCGCTTCAGCGCGTGAACAATGCGATTTTTACAGATGTTGAACTCCTGCAGAACAATATTGTGGCGGTGACTGCTCACATCCGCCGCAAACTGGAGGCTGCGGGGGAGACCGACATAGACCGCAAAGTACTAAGTTTCGTGCCCGTAACTGGCGGCGGCCGCACCTGGTACGAGGAAGACGGTAAGTATTGGCGTCTGTCGGTATTTATTCCGGACGCATATACCTTCGAGACCGTGGATCCCATATATTCCCGCTTTGCTGGTGAGGCGTTCGGCCGTTTTGAGGCAATGCTCGCCGATTTGAAGGAGCCGTTGGGGGAGACAATTCCGGATTTCCATAACATGGAGCTGCGCGCCCGCCAGCTGCACGAAGCCATTTCTGCAGACAAGTCCGGCCGGCTGAAAGAGCCGGAGGTGCAGGCCTTGCTTGCCAGGCTGGCTCCCTTTGAGGAAGAAATGTGCAAGGCCGAGAGGCTTCACCGCGAAGGAAAGCTTCCCAAACGCATCTGTCACTGTGACACCAAGGTCAACAATATGTTGTTCGACGCCGAGGGACGCGTCCTTTGCGTTATCGACCTGGATACCGTGATGCCCAGCTTCATCTTTTCCGATTTTGGTGACTTCCTTCGTACTGCCGCCAACACATTGGCGGAAGATGACCCGGATGAGGGCGCCGTGGATTTCAGGATGGACATATTTAAGGCCTTTGCAGACGGATATGTAGAATCTACCAAGGACTTCCTTACCCCCATAGAAAAGGAGAACCTGCCGTTTGCTGCCTGCCTTTTCCCTTATATGCAGGCCTGTCGCTTCCTTGCGGATTACATCAACGGGGATACATATTATAAAATCAAATATCCCGGGCACAATTTAGTTCGCGCACGCAACCAGGCAGCCCTTTTCAATGCCGCGCTTGCAAAGGTGCCCGAAATGAAAAGAATCCTGGGAATACAGGCTATTTAGGTGCCAGTTTATAGAGTACAGCCGCTATGGCGATATAGACGAAGTTCGGCAGCCATAATGCCAATGCTGCCGGCATCGTTCCGGTAAAGACGAACATCTCGCTGAACTTCAGGAAGAGAATGTAGAGGAAGGCGAGGCCTATGCCCAGACCGAGGTTGAGGCCTATTCCTCCTCTCTTCTTTTTGCTTGTAAGCGCCACGGCCATGATTGTAAGTATGAAGGCGGAGAAGGGGAGGGTCATGCGCCTGTTCTTCTCTATCTGCGCATACATAACATTGGTGTCGCCCCGCATTTTCTGGGTGGCGATGAGTTTGTTGAGCTCATTGCGGGTGAGTGTCTCCACGGTCTTCTGGTTGCGGTAGAAGTCGCTGAGCTTGAGGGCGATAACAGTGTCCAACTGGTCACCGCAACGAACCTTGTCTTCAAGTCCGCTTCCGTAGTCACGAATAAACCAGCGGCGCAAGTGCCAGCCGTCCATGGTGCTGTCCCAGGCAGCAGTGTCGGCAGTCAGTTTGGATACCAGCTGGTTGCCGTCTATAGTCTCCAGGGTGAACTTGTAGGCCGTGTTGTTGTATGCGCTGAAAGACTGCACATAGACGAACTGCCCAGGGGCTATCTGGTAATGGACGTTGTTGCGGTTGTACTTTGTGTAATTATAATGGGTGTCTATATACTTCGTCTCGAAATCCACTCTGCTTGCATTGGAACGCGGTATTATGAAGAGGTTGAGGCAGAGCGACAGAAGTGCTATGAAGGCTGCGGAAACGACGTACGGCAACATCATCCTGTGATAACTCACACCCCCCGACAGTATGGCGACAATCTCCGAGTTGGCGGCCATCCTGGAGGTGAAGAAAATGACCGTAATGAACACGAAGAGGGGTGAGAACATATTGATGAAGTAGGGTATGAAGTTGACGTAGTAGTCGAAAACGATGGTTTTCAATGGCACTTCGTTCTCCACAAAATTGTCTATCTTCTCGGATATGTCGAAGATGATAACTATGCCTATTATGATGAGCAGGGCAGTGAAGAAGGTCGAAAGGAACTTCCCCATGATGTACCTGTCCAGAATTTTTGGCTTCAACTCCATGTTACAGTCTCCGGCTTACTTTTTTTACAGCGTCTTCCTTCCAGGCGGCGAAGTCGCCCGCCTCTATGTGTGAGCGTGCCTGGCGTACTACGTCAAGGTAGAAGGCCAGATTGTGCTCGCTTGCAAGCATCGCGGCAAACATTTCGCCGGCGATGAAGAGGTGGTGCAGGTAGGCACGGGTGTATGCATGGTCAGCAAATGACGTGCCTTGCGGGTCGATTTCAGTAAAATCGTCAGCCCATTTTGCGTTGCGCATGTTCATTATGCCTTCCCATGTGAACAGCATCCCGTTGCGGCCGTTGCGGGTGGGCATCACGCAGTCGAACATGTCTATTCCCCTGGCAATTCCTTCCAGAAGATTGGCCGGGGTGCCGACCCCCATTAGGTAACGTGCTCTGTCCTGGGGGATTACCGGGTCCAGAACCTCCAGCATCTCGTACATAAGCTCTGTGGGTTCGCCGACTGCCAGGCCGCCTATTGCTATGCCTGCCTCCGAAAATTGCAGGGCGTGCTCCGCAGCCTCTACCCGGAGGTCGGGGTAGGTGCACCCCTGGATTATAGGAAAGAAGGTCTGCTCGTGCCCGTACAAAGGCTCGGTCTCCTTGAAATGCTTTGCGAAACGTTCCAGCCAGTTCTGAGTAAGCTTGAGTGACTTGGCGGCATAGCTGCGCTCTGCGTCGCCCGGGCAGCATTCGTCCAGGGCCATCATTATGTCGGCACCGATGATGCGCTGGGTTTCAACGTTATTCTCTGGGGTGAACAGGTGGCGCGAACCGTCTATGTGCGACTGGAAGCGGCAGCCTTCTGGGGTAATCTTGCGTATTTTGCTCAAGCTGAAGACCTGGAAGCCGCCGCTGTCGGTGAGAATCGGGCGGTCCCAGTTCTCGAACCGGTGCAGGCCCCCTGCCTGCCTGAGTATGTCTAGCCCGGGCCTGAGGTAAAGGTGATAAGTGTTGCCGAGTATGATTTCGGCTCCGATATCTTCCTTTAAATCCCTGTGCCACACGCCCTTCACTGAACCTACCGTACCTACTGGCATGAAGATGGGGGTATGTATCTCGCCGTGTGCCGTAGCAAGCACTCCGGTGCGGGCCGATGAAGCGGTGTCTTTTGCTGTTCTCGTGAACTTGAACATGGTACAAAAGTACAGAAAAAAATGTATATTTGTATGTTTGCCGCATACAATAACAATAAATCAACGATAGAGATGAAAAACAAACAACTCACATTCAGGCTCATCCTGATGCTTTTCCTGGAATTTGCAGTCTGGGGGGCATATCTGACTTCCCTCGGCCGCTATTTGGGGAATATAGGACTCGGCCCTCAGATCAAGTGGTTCTTTGCCATGCAGGGTATAGTGTCCATCTTCATGCCTACTCTTATGGGGATTGTCGCCGATAAGAAGATCGAGGCCCAGAAGGTGCTTTCGCTTTGTCATGGCATAGCTGGAGTGGCAATGGCCGGAGCAGGATTCTACTGCATGAATGCGGGTTCCGAGGTGGCTTTCGCACCTCTCTTCACTTTTTATAGTATCAGCCTGGCCTTCTTTATGCCTACGATTGCTCTCGTCAACTCGGTGTCTTACAATGCAATGGCCAAGGAGGGAATGGATCCCGTGAAGGATTTTCCGCCCATCCGTGTCTTTGGTACGGTGGGCTTCATCTGCAGTATGCTGCTGACAAACTTCCTCAACGTAGGAGATGGAATCCGTATGCAGGAAAGCTATCACCAGCTCATTTCTTCCGGAATCCTTTCCTTGATTCTTTGTGGCTATGCCCTTACCATGCCTCATTGCCCTGTGGATAAGAACAAGAAGAGCGAATCCTTTGCCGACGCATTCGGCCTGAAGGCCTTCAGTCTCTTCAAGGATAGCCAGTTTGCCATCTTCTTCATCTTCTCCATGCTCCTGGGTGCATCGCTGCAGATAACCAACGGATACGCAAATACTTTCCTGGGGTCGTTCGGTGACAATCCGGCGTACGCTAATAGTTTTGCAGTGAAGAATTCGAACGCCCTGATAGCTATCTCGCAGGCTTCCGAAACTCTCTGCATCCTGCTTATCCCATTTGCCATGAAGAAATTCGGCATCAAGAAGGTGATACTCATTGCTATGTTTTCATGGGTGTTACGCTTTGCTTTCTTCGGAATGGGCAACCCGGCTATGCCTGGAGTGCTTCTCTTTGTGCTCAGCTGTATCGTGTACGGTTTTGCTTTTGATTTCTTCAATATTTCCGGCTCCCTGTATGTGGAACAGAATGCCGCCCAGGATATTCGTTCCAGTGCCCAGGGCCTCTTTATGATGATGACCAACGGCTTTGGCGCCACGGTAGGTACCCTTGCTGCCGGAGCGGTGGTCGATGCTACAGTTTACAACGCCGCTGAGCCGTCATGGGCCAATGCATGGTATATATTTGCCGCCTATGCCCTCGTGGTCGCCATCCTCTTTGCTATTCTTTTCAAGGATCCTGCTAAGCAGAAAAAGGCTGTTGCATAATGGAGGTTAAAGTTATCAACCGCAGCTCCAATCTGTTGCCGGAGTATGCTACGGAGCTGTCTGCAGGGCTCGATGTGAGGGCCGCCAACGAAGAACCCATAGTGCTGCAGCCGCTCGGGCGCGCCCTGGTTCCTACCGGCCTGTATCTGGAGATTCCGGCAGGATATGAGGTGCAGGTGCGGCCAAGGAGCGGTCTTGCCGCCAAGAAGGGGATAACCGTGCTCAACGCTCCCGGTACTATAGATGCTGATTACCGCGGCGAGGTTTGTGTTATTCTGGTGAACCTTTCCGATGTGCCGTTTACTGTGGAGAAAGGGGAGAGGGTAGCGCAGCTGGTGCTGGCCCGCCACGAGCGTGTTGAGTGGGAGCCTGTGGATGTGCTTGCAGAGTCTGCCCGTGGTGCAGGCGGTTTTGGCAGTACAGGGACCAAGTAGGTCTCCGTACTGCATACCTATCTCCCTGCCGTTCCGCGGCTGCCCCAGGGGCATTAAGGGGCGCGTTCCTCATACACTCCCGTTGCTTCGCAACTTAATAATTGAAATGAAAGATCTTTATTCAAAATACTGCACCTGCGGCTACAGGGTAACCACAGACAGCCGGGCAATCAAGGGCGGAGAGATTTTCTTCGCGCTGAGAGGCGAGAATTTCGACGGTAATGCATTTGCTATGAAGGCCCTGGAAGCCGGTGCGGCCTGGGCGGTGGTAAACGAGGATGCGGAGCTGCACCCGGACGAGCGCCTGATACGTGTGACAGACCCGCTGGCTGCTTTGCGGGACCTGGCAATATGGCACCGGAATCACGTTCGTGGAGGTAAACTTCCGGTGATAGGTCTTACGGGCACCAACGGCAAGACCACGACCAAGAACCTCATTGCAGAAGTGCTGTCCCGCAAGTTCCGCGTTACCGCAACCCAGGGTAACCTAAACAACGATATTGGTGTGCCTCTGAGTTTGCTGTCCATCACTCCCGACACTGAGATTGCGGTGATAGAAATGGGAGCAAACCATCCCGACGATATAGAGAAGCTGGTACAGGTGTCGCAGCCGGATTATGGTTTGATTACCAATGTGGGCCGGGCGCATCTGCTGGGCTTCGGCTCTTTCGAGGGGGTGAAGCGGGCCAAGGGTGCGTTGTACCGCTGGCTGGGTGCGCGTCCAGGAAGTCTTGTTTTCATTAATGAGGACGACGATGACCTGCGCGGCATGGCTGCCGGCCTGCCCTGCCATTTCTTTGGCTACGGCATGAAGTATCAGGGGGCTGAGCTGCTCCCTACAACTCCCGAGGCTCCTTTCCTGTCGCTTCGTCTGCGTGGTGCCGAAGTGCATACCCGGCTCGTAGGTGCATATAATGCTGCAAATGTGCTGGCTGCGTTGGCGGTGGGCGAGTATTTCGGCGTGCCTCTTCAGGAGGCGATAGCTGCAGTGGAGGCTTTTACCCCGTCCAACCAGCGTTCTCAGATGGTAAAGACGGATCACAATACCCTTATAGTAGATGCATACAATGCCAATCCTTCATCCATGAAGGCCGCCCTCGAAAATTTTGCCGCTTTGCAGGCTCCTCTGAAGCTCGCCTTATTGGGCGACATGCGTGAACTTGGAGCCGAGTCGGTGGCAGAGCACATGAAGGTGGTGGAACAGCTTCGCTCTTCCGGCATTCCTGCCATACTTGTCGGCGAAGAGTTTGCCAGGGCCTTGGCTGCCGCCGGCGAAGAATCTCCCTGCTTCCCGGACTCCGGCGCCCTGGCCGCATGGTTACACGACAATCCAGTCTGCGGTGCAGCGATTCTGGTGAAAGGCTCGCGAGGTATCCAGATGGAGAAGGTACTCACTGAACTGTAGCTGTTTCTGAATTAATGTTTATGTCATGGAAAAAATCAGACTTATACTAGTTGCCTTGCTCCTGTCGTGCACCTCTGTCTGCATGGCGGGCAATCTGCTTTACGGTCCCTGGGTCCATAATGCCGGCGAGAACGGATTCACTGTCCTTTGGGTTACTGAAAAACCTTCGCTTGACTATGTGGTGCTTGCTCCTGACGACGGCAGTGCATTTGAGGCGCGTGTTCGGGACAAGTATTATGAGACGCGCTATGGACGCAGGGTGATGGGACGCTATCACTGCGTGCGCGTCGACGGTTTGACTCCCGGAACTTCGTATCGCTACAGGATTGTGGGGAAGGTGGTTAAGAATGCATCCAGCCCCTATGCCGTCAGTTTTGGCCCCGAGGTCCTGGTTTCTCCCAAGAAAACTACTCTCAGGGTGCGTACACTGGATTCCACTGCAGATAGCTGCCGGTTCTCGGTGCTGAATGACATCCACTTCAAAGACGAACGTTATAAAGCGCTCTCCGAACCCATAGATCCAGAAAGGACTGATTTTCTTATCCTGAACGGTGATATTGTTTCATATTCCCAGAGTATAGACAGCGTTGCCAAGCATAGTATAATGCCAATAGCAAAGGTTGCCTGGTCAATGCCGCTGTTCTATGCCCGAGGCAACCATGAAGGCAGGGGAGTGGATTTCGACAAGGTCTATTCTCTTTTCCCTACGAATACAGGCGAGTTCTGGTATTCCTTCCGTCATGGCCCTGCTGCATTCATCGTGCTGGATGCAGGGGAGGACAAGCCGGACGCAAGCCACGAGTATGCCGGCATGGCCGATTACGATTCTTACAGGGAACGCGAAACCGAATGGCTCCGCCAGGCGGTAAAGGACGAATCCTTCGTCTCTGCTCCTGTTAAAATATGTATCGTCCATATACCTACCGTCAAGTACAAGAACAGTTGGTATTCGCAGATATGGATTACCGAGAACTGGGCCCCCATTCTGGAAAATGCAGGCATAGACCTTATGATCAGTGCCCATCACCATAAATGGATATTCAGTGATTCCGGACAGGACGGAAAGGGCTATCCGCTTCTGGTTAACAGTAATACCGAGCGCATGGACGTGAGTATCACAGCTGGCTCAATAGACGTCAAAACCTATGACGTTGCAGGTTCCCTTTGTCACGAGTGGAATAAATCTAAATAATTCTGAATTCGTGGTTTACGGCTGCTATTGCCCGTCGGACGCGACTTCGTCTTTGGATTTTTTTATCGATGCGCGCAGCTCTTCAAGGTAGTTTGCGGTTATGACGCCCGTAGGAAGGGCGACGACTGCTATAGTTGTGATTTGATGTAGAAACGCACACTCGATGTGACAGGGCTCTGAAACTGGAGGCTTATCCATAGAAACGGGCAAAGGCGAGGATGAGAGACTCTTGCTTCGGGAAATCGAAAAGAATCGCTATCTTTGCACTTATGGCAGAAAGCAATTTCATAGACTACGTAAAGATATTTGCGGCATCAGGGCACGGAGGAGCGGGGAGCATGCACCTGCACAGGGCTAAGTATATCCCCAAGGGAGGCCCTGACGGGGGAGACGGAGGTCGCGGCGGACATATTGTCCTCAAAGCGAACGCTCAGTTCTGGACGCTCATACACCTGAAATACCGCAAGCATATCAAGGCTGACGACGGCGAAAAGGGCGGCTCGGCCCTGCGTAAGGGGAAGAACGGCACCGACATTGTACTGGATGTACCGGTGGGCACTGTCGTGAAGGATGCCGACAGCGGAGAGATACTCTTCGAACTGATGGAAGACGGGGAGACCCGCATCCTCTGTGAGGGTGGTAAAGGCGGCTGGGGTAACGATCATTTCAAGACAGCAACAAACCAGACTCCCCGTTATGCTCAGCCTGGAGAGGATGGCCAGGAGGGAGCTTTCATCCTGGAACTCAAGCTCCTTGCCGACGTGGGGCTTGTAGGCTTCCCGAATGCCGGGAAGTCCACCTTGCTCAGCGTCGTTACTTCCGCCAAACCCAAGATTGCATCATACGCCTTCACTACTCTGGAACCCAACCTCGGCATAGTGCGTTACCACGACGACCGTTCGTTCGTAATGGCGGATATCCCAGGAATCATAGAGGGAGCTCATGAGGGAAAAGGCATTGGAACCAGGTTCCTGCGCCATATAGAGCGTAACTCGGTGCTGCTTTTCATGGTCAGCTGCGAAGAAGATGACATTGCTGCGTCATACAAGACTTTGCTCTCCGAACTTAAACTCTACAACCCGGAGCTGACTAGCAAGGAACGGGTGCTGGCAATTACCAAGTGCGACATAATCGACGAAAAAATCGAAAAAGAACTGGCCCGAAAGCTTCCCAAGCGCATACCGCATGTGTTTATTTCTTCCGCCAGCGGCGAAGGCCTGGATAAGCTTAAAGACGAATTATGGAAGGCTCTTCAGAAATAGTAACGGTATTCCAGTACCTTCACCATGTAGATAAGGACGTTACACTGGCCGTGAATTCATGCTGGACGGAAATCACGGACCAAATGTGGCAGGTCTTTTCTGCCGTTAAGATGTGGTACATCCTGTACGTCGCCGTTATTGTTTTCATGTTTATACGGCTAGGGTGGAAAAGGGCTCTTGTATCCATCGGATGCTGCGTGCTCTTCGTTGTGGCCTGCGATCAGTTCGCCAACATTATAAAGGATGCCGTATGCCGCCTGAGACCTCTGCACGATGCTGAAATGATAGCGCGCGGACTCCATGTACTGGAGCCGGCGGATAATCACATCTACGGCTTTTTCTCGGCCCACGCCGCCAATACCATGGGCTTTGCAATTTGCTCCCTTCTGTGCTTCCGTACAGACAAGACACGCAGCTATCGCGCCTACGGCATAGCCATCATTATCTGGGCGCTGCTGGTGGGCGTCAGTCGCGTTTTCGTGGGCAAACACTTTGTAGGCGACGTACTTGCAGGATGGTTGGTGGGACTCATCCTCGGAGCGGCTTTCGGCCTGCTATGTAAGTACCTCTGTAATGTTTTTAAATTAAGCTGACCAGCAGATAGACGAAGTGGGCGATGATGCCTGCGAAAAGGCCGGCAATGGTGTGAGCTCCGAGAGCCTTAGATATGGCCTTGCGGAAGCCAAGGGTGTCCAGCATGGCCGTATGGGTGCTCAAGAAGCCGCTCCAGCACATTCCTATAGCCGTGAAAACAGCGATGGAGTTGCCGTCCAGTATGCCGGCTTCATTGAAGGTAGGCAGCAGGCCGAGTGCCGCGCCCACCGCTCCCAAAGCCGTCATGGGAAATGCTATCAGCCGCATGTCGCTGAAGCCGAACAGCCATTCAAATATCCAGTGTATCTTGCCGGCAAGCCAGGGGAGTATGGGGACGCCCTGGTTGGCGGCGCCGGTATAACCCTCGGGGCTGGCGCCAAAGGTGATAAGAATCACCATGGTAGTAATAATGAGGACGCCTGGGATAATTGCAAGTCCCAGCTCCACTCCATTCTTGCCGCCGTCCAAAATGGCGTTAAGGAAGCGAAGGAAAATGCTGTCTTTCTTCGTTTCGGTCTCTTCCTCTTGCACCACTGTAGAGATTTCGCCCTCTATGACCGGGGAGTCCAGTTCCGGGTACGCCTTCAGACAGCTCCTCTGCATGATGCGGGTAGATACGATGGAACCGCAGAACGCTCCGAAGAAACCAATCAGCGCCCCGCCTGCATGACCGAAGCTTATCATGGTGATAATCACTACGAAACCCATTCCGAAAGCGGTGCCGAAATTAGTCAGAGACAGCAGCTGGTACTTCTTGAAATAAGAGGAGAAGGAGCGGTCTTTTGCAAAGGCTATTATAGCTGGGTTGTCGGACAGGAAAGTCATCAGTGCACCCAGAGCTGCTGCACCGGGAAGGTTGTAAAGCGGCTTCATCAAAGGCTGCAGGAAGCGTTCCAGCAGCTTGACGACTCCGAATTCAGACAGCAGTTTTGAGAGGGCTCCGGTAAGAACGGTGATTCCCATCAGATAGAATACAGTATTGAGCAGCAGGTTGTGCGCAGTATTCATTATGGTGTTCAGCAGATTGCCGCTGCCCATCCGGGAGCCAAGGGCAAAAGAAACCGCCGCAAACAGCACGAGAAAAACCAGGGCTTCAATTGTCGAGCGTTTGAGAAAAGGTTTGGAAGATTTTAACGCCATTGTTTGTATAACAAGTCTGGACCTTGATGTTTGTAGAATAGTGAGTGGTGATGGTGCTTCATCTATGGCTTTTGCGGACTGCAAATATAGCAAAAACAAACGTATTGAGAGGTTTTTCGTATCGTTATTCTTGCTATCTTTGCAAGAAATGTTGAAGTTCCTGACACATAGAGATAAGCCCGGTGCGATTTTTATACTTAAGCTGGTTCTTGCAGTTCTCGTTGCGGGCTTGGGCCTGTATGTCTTTTTTAGCGCAAGATCATGCGTGAAGGAGCGTCAGTGGCTGGCTCTGGGCCCGATAGAGAATCATCCGGTGCGCATTTACGACGTTAAATTCTCCAAGGAGTTCAACGATATGAATGATGTGCAGCTGAAGGTGGCACAGGTCATAGGCGTGCCTCCGGTGGCCGACAGGGAAGCCGCAGAAGAACTTAAGTCCAGACTGGCTCGGCTTGAAGATACGGATACCTATGTTATCGATTCGCTTACTTACTCCATACCGTACCTGATACCGTCTGCAAAAGTGCTGCTTGACGATATAGGCAGGGTATTTCAAGATTCGCTTAAAGCCAAGGGCCTGAATCCCTATAAACTGGTGGTTACTTCAGTATTGCGCACGGAGGACGATGTGGCGCGGCTGCGCAGGCGCAACGTGAATTCTTCGGAAAACTCCACCCATCGTTACGGGACCTCTTTCGACCTTTCTTACTGGCGTTATGTGAAGATTCCGGATTTTCGCGGCCGCCCATACGAAGACGTGCCACCTGAATATCTGCGGGCCGTTTTGAGTCAGGTACTCAAGGACTTCCACGATCAGGGAGACCGCTGCTTCATTAAATACGAAAAGAAGCAGAACTGCTTCCACATCACGGTGCGGAAATAATTGTTGCTTTGATCGTTGGGATGCATTCCCTTGTAGATTTTCATGCTGCTCTCCATCGAACTTATGTTTCGAGCGGGGGCGAAGGTGGCGAGTAAGTAGCCTTCCGTTTGAATACGTAACTTAAGTTTGCGGTTAAAGAGAACTTTGCGGGCCGTAACTGTCACGGATTCGTTAGCCTCTATAGGGAAAAGATCGATTAATAATCGCTCATAAAATTAAGCAAAAATGAGGAAATGCTCGAAATTTTATGTAAGTTTGAAAATCTTTTGCTTATAATGGTATTATGCATCAATTCTTGACTATTGCAGACAGTTTTTACAATAATCTGATTGCTGAAGGCCGCTACCGTATGGTGCTGGACGGCTTGCAGGTAACGTTGCTCATTACCCTCTGCGCCACATTGCTGGGTACCCTGCTGGGAGGCCTGATATGTTGGATGCGGATGAGTCGCAGGGGCTGGCTTCAGCAAACGGCGAAGGTATACATAAATATAATGCGCGGAACGCCGGTGCTGGTGATTCTGATGCTTATGTACTATGTGGTGATGGCCCCGGTGAACGCGACAGGTATTGTTGTGGCCATCATAACCTTCGGCATGAATACAGCTGCATATATCAGCGAAATGCTGCGCACCGCAATCCAGGGCATTGACCGCGGGCAGACGGAAGCCGGCCTGGCTTTGGGTTATACGCCCAGGCAGACTTTTATGCGTATTGTACTGCCGCAGGTGGTCCGCGCAGTCGTCCCTGTCTATCAGGGCGAAGTGGTGAGCCTCCTTAAAGGGACTAGCATAGTAGGGTACATCGCCGTCACCGATATGACGCGTGCCTCAGACCTTATCCGTTCCCGCACCTTCGATGCTTTCTTCCCGCTCATCATCACCGCCATTATCTATTTCTTCATGGCCTGGCTGATAGGCCGGCTCATGACAGCGCTCTCTTCGAAGGAGTATAAGAAGGCAGCCGCCTCTGCTGTCATGCTTCTGCTTGGAGGCGTCCTGTGTTACATACCAGCCCTGCAAGATAATGGCAAGGAAGCGCCCAGGAAGGAGGTCCCGGCCGTATTCCAGGCCCTGAACGGTAAGAGCGTTTCCGTTATCATCGGCAGTATTCAGGATATTGCCGTATCGGAGATGTCTCCCGGCGCGGATATTCAGCGCGTAGGCTCTATGGCCGACATGTTTATGTCGCTCGAGGGAGGCAAGGCCGATGTGATTGGAAGCGAGAGCCTTACGATGACATTCAACAAAGAGTTGCTGGCAAGTATGGACTCCGTAAGCGCTGGAATGCCCCCCATCCCCCTGGGCGCCTGTTTCCAGCCGGACAACACGGAACTGCAGCAGGATTTCAACAGGTTCCTTGCAGAAATACGCGGCGACGGCACTTATCAGAGTATAATTGAGCGTTGGCAGAATGCCGATAATCCCGCCACCCTCACTCCACCCGTGCAACGCGGTACCGGTAGAACCGTTACAGTGGCTGCTTTCCCGGGACTTGCTCCTGTCAACTTTATTAGTTCGGGTAAGCCTTCGGGCTTTGAAAATGATCTTCTTACCGAGTGGGCTAACCGTCGGAATTATAAGCTGGAGTATCTCACGATGGAGTTTTCTTCGCTAATTCCTGCCGTACAGAGCGGCAAGGCCGATATTGCCATGGGCATCATCAGCATTACCGCCGAACGGCAGAAGCAGGTCCTCTTCTCCGACGGATACATCGACTCGTATATTGTTTTCTGCACCCGGAAAGGGGAGTCAGGGATACTCACCGGTTTGCAGCAGACGTCGGAGCGTGAAGACACCGGGTCTAAATGGCCCTGGGCGATTGCCGTCTTCGTCTTGCTCTCCGGTTGCGGTATATGGTTGGTCATCCGGCGGAAATCAAGGCTACAGGCCTCTGCCAGGCTTTCTTCCCCCGGTTCAGGCGAGCCCCTCATACGAATCTCGCATATGCAGAAAAGCTATGGAGACCTCAAGGTGCTCAAAGATATAAACGCCGATATCCACAGCGGAGAGGTAATCTCCATCATCGGCCCTTCCGGCACTGGCAAAAGCACTCTGCTGCGCTGCCTGAACCTGCTGGACGGTCCCACCGGTGGCAGTGTCTATGTGGATGGAGAAAACATCCTGGCCAAGGGCTATCCTATCAACCGCCTGCGCCAGAAGATGGGAATGGTGTTCCAGTCCTTCAACCTTTTCCCGCACAAGACGGTGCTGGAAAACGTCATCCTTGCACCCTGCCAGTTACGCCATGAGGACCCGGAAAAAGCGAGGGAAGAGGGCATTGCACTCCTTCGCAAAGTGGGGCTGGCCGAGAAGGCCGACGTCTATCCTTCCAGCCTATCGGGAGGGCAGAAGCAGCGTGTGGCAATTGCGCGTGCCCTGGCTATGAAGCCTGAGGTCATCCTCTTTGACGAACCTACGTCGGCCCTTGACCCTACAATGGTGGGCGAGGTGCTAAGCGTTATCCGTTCCCTGGCCGCCGAGGGCCTGACGATGCTGATAGTTACCCACGAAATGAAATTCGCCCACGACGTGAGTACTCGCATCTTCTTCATGTACGACGGATATATACACGAAGACGGTACTCCCCGGCAGATATTCGAATCGCCGGTACACAGTGCTACCAAGGCCTTTGTCCAGCGCATCCGCAAGGAGGTGTTCGAGATTGGCGGGCCCGATTTTGACTTCCTTGGCATGTACTCGGAAATAGCCGTATTCTGTCACAAATACAACATCAGTCAGAAGCAGGAGATATCACAGCAGCTTTGTGAGAAAATGCTTGGAGACGTGCTGGCTGCTTATAGACCCATTACGGTCCGCATCACCTACAGTGAGATGTCGGGCGTTACTGCCCTGGATTTTATGCTGGCAGGTATGGCTGAGACACCGCTTACCGACGCGCAGCGCAGTTCCCTTTCCGGCCTCTGCGCCCAAGTGATGGAAGAACCCACCGACCGCGGTTTCCGGGTGAAACTTATCTTGTAATCATTTTTGTTCAATAAAAACTGACCCGTGAACAAACATTCTTTTTCAAACAGGTTGAGTTGGAGAATTATCGGCATCGTGGCTGTAGTTTTCTTCGTCTCTTTTATTGTGATTGGCCTGGTTTCACAATATGCCGTTTCCCATAGGGCAGATCTTTCCATTCCGCTGGTGCTTAGCTCTAACCTTGTGATTGTTGGCGTGGTGGCACTGGTAATTATGTTTCTGTTGTGCCGCAAGGAAATCCGCCGGATGACGCGCCCTATTACGGAGCTGTCTGTATCGGCCCTGAATATGGGCAAGGGTAATTTCAAGGCGCAGTTGCCGGAAATAACCAGCAAGGATGAAATGCTGCGTTTGAGAAACAGTTTTGTTTATATGCAGAATTCCATCTCGGACTATATCGGAGAATTAAAAACCACCCGGAGTGACAACGAACGCATGGAGTCTGAGCTCAACGTGGCGCGTACCATACAGATGGGCATGCTGAACACAGACTTCCCGCCGCAGCTTCACGCACTCCTCACACCCGCCAAAGAGGTGGGCGGAGACCTGTACGACTTCATCCGCAAGGGCGATGTGCTCCATTTTGCGGTAGGCGACGTGAGCGGCAAAGGCGTTCCTGCGTCACTGGTAATGTCTATTACCCGTGCCATGCTCCACTTCGTGGCTACCTTGGACCTGCCGCTTAATGAGTCGGTAAACCGCATCAACAACAGCGTGGCCGACTCCAACAGCAACGACATGTTCGTCACTCTTTTCATTGGCCGTATAAATTTGAAAACCGGGCAGATGGATTACTGTAATGCCGGTCATAACCCGCCGGTGGTGATTCCGCCTGAGGGCAAGCCTTACTTCCTGCCGGTCAAGAGTAATGTGGCTGCAGGGCTTCTTGAGGGTTTTCTCTATGAGGCCGAACAAATTGACCTTGAGCCTGGTACACGTATCTTGGCCTACACCGACGGCGTGACGGAAGCGGAGAATGACAGATTTGAACTGTACGGAGAGGAAAGACTGATGGATGACATAGCCCACTTCCCGGCCGATATAGATGAGCAATCCGTGGTAGAACGGCTTTACCGGTCGGTGAAGACCTTCACTGCTGGCCATCCGCAGAGTGACGACATCACAATAATGAGCTTAAAGATATGAAATTCATCTACATTATAAACGGACGGGCAGACAAGGCATCACATTACCAGGAGTTTTTCGCGCAGATCAAGGAAATTCCTCATCTGCATGATGTTTATACCACCCTGGGCGAGGGGGATGCAACTCGCTACGTGCGACTTTACTGCGACCTTCATCCGGAGGAAGAAGTTTGTTTTGTAGCCTGTGGCGGCAACGGCATCATCAACGGTGTCGCCTCCGGTCTGGTCGGCTACGCCACTTCCAGTGCAGATGCCGCCATGCTTTGTGCCAATAAGACCATGGCTATCCTCTATTTTGGCGGGGCTACCCAGGATTATATCATCAATTATCCCGGCCGTAATTTCCGCAGCGTAAAGGATATGCTGGAGGGTACCGTAACCCGTACTGATATTATTCAGGTAAACGACAGCTTCTGCATTAATGTTTGCAACCTGGGCTTCAACTCCACCGTTGCATCGCGTGCCAACGAACTAGTAGCCAAAGGGAAATCGGCCCATCAGGCATACACGAGAGGGGTGATTAACGCATTTCTCACCAGCCGTTTCAACAGCATTAAGGTTACTGTGGACGGCGAACGCATTGCCAAAGGCCGCATGGTGCTGTGCACAGTTGCCAACGGGCGGCGTGTAGGTGGTGAATTCAACTGTGCACCTGATGCGAAGCTTGACGACGGCTTTATGGACGTGTGCTATTTTAGGGCTATGAGCCTTCTCAGGCTCCTTATGCTGTTTCCCCTTTACCGCAGCGGAAAACACATCGGCAGCCGGCCGGGCAGGTACAAAGTCCTCTACCGGCAGGCCCGTGAAGTGACTATCAGCAGCAAAGACCTCATCGACATTTACATCGACGGAGAACAACTCCCTGGTTCCAAGTTCAATCTCAAGATACTGCCGGGTGCGCTTCCTCTCCGTCTTCCAAAGCTACCATGATATATGCATCTACACGAAGAAGCCGCGCGCTGCCTGTTATGCACAGATGCGCCCTGCAGCAAAGCATGTAAACATTCCGACCCCGCCAGAACCATCCGTGCCGTCCGGTTCGGCAATAAAGCACTTGCACGCCAATGGATCTCCCATTCCGATGAGGCCGAGCTGGAAGCAGCTGAAAAAGCCTGCATCCACTACGACCTCCCCATCCGCATCAGGGAGATTGTAAAGGCTCTGCCTGAGTTCCCCGGTCAAACAGGGGGTGACGGCAGCGTCATGCCCGGCAACGAACGGTCATCCCTGCCATCTCTGGCAATTAATTTCTGTGGCATCCGTTGCGAAAATCCTTTCTTCCTGGCCTCTTCTGCAGTATGCACCAACTATGAGATGGTTGCCAGGGCCTTTGAGGCGGGATGGGCAGGTGTGTTCTACAAAACCATCTGTCTCCAGGAAATCCGGGAAGTGTCTCCGCGTTTCGATGCCATCCGCAACGATGCCAACAGCAGTTTCATAGGTTTCCGCAATATGGAACAGTTGAGCGAGAATCCGGTGGAGGTGGACTTTGATATCCTGAGGCGACTCAAACAGAACTATCCCTCCAAAGTGGTGATTGCTTCTATTATGGGCCAGACGGAAGAGGACTGGATTAAGTTGGCCAGGCAGGCCGAAGAGGCAGGTTGTAACGCTGTAGAACTCAATTTCTCCTGTCCGCAGATGCGTATGGCCGGTATGGGCTCCGACGTGGGCCAGGATCCGGAACTGGTCACCTTTTTTACGGCCTGCGTCAAACGCAGCGTGAAGATCCCCGTCATTCCTAAGATGACGCCTAACATCGCCCATATTTCGGAGCCTGCAATGGCGGCAGTCCTGGGAGGAGCCGATGCCATATCGGCCATAAATACCGTCAAGAGCGTCACTATGGGCGATGGCTCCGAAGTAAACGGCTTCCAGACCGGTTCCGGCTATTCCGGCAAGGCTGTCAAACCCATTGCCCTCCGGCATATCCTGGCAATGGTCAAGAACCCTATTATCAGCCACAAGGAGCTGAGCGGAGTGGGTGGAATAGAGACCTGGCAGGACGCTCTGGAGTTTATCCAGCTGGGCTGTCGGAACGTGCAGGTATGTACGGCAGTGATGCAGTACGGTTACAGAATCATAGATGACCTCATTCTGGGTATGCAGCACTATATGGTTGGACGCGGTATCGACGACCTGGCAGACCTGGTAGGTGAACGTCTTTCAAAGTTTTACCTTCCGCACGACCTGGACCGCGACACCATTGTTTATCCCAAGATCGACAACGAAAAATGTATCGGATGCGGCCGATGCTACACTTCTTGTTCGGACGGTGGCCACCAGGCAATCTCATTTGGAGAGGACCGCAGGCCTAAGGTAAATGGCGCCAAATGCGTCGGATGCCTGCTGTGCCGTCTGGTTTGCCCTTCTGGAGCCATCGGTCTGTCAAAACGGGTTCAGAAAAGAAATAACGCATATATTAATGCGTAAATTATTTTGCTTTTGCGAACCGTTTAGTGCCCCTGACGGATTGTAGTAAATACAGTATTGGGAAAATCTCCAGTCGGCCTATTAGCATTTCGGTCAATCCGGTGAGTTTGAGGATGGCGGGAAAGTCGGCATAGTTGGCCATGGAACCAACCTCGCCAAAACCGGGTCCCACATTGCCTATACTGGCAATAGATGCTGTTACTCCGGTAATAAAGTCCTGGCCGAAGATAATGTTGACGGCCGCGAAAAGCACCATGATAAACAGGTAGCAGAAGATGTAGCTGAAGGCATCGCTAACCTGTTCATCTGACTTTACCCGGCCATCAACACGTACACTTTGAATACTGTTGGGACTGATGGTCAAGGCTACTTTGCGGCGGATGCCTTTTGCCGACAGGATGGCCCGGTCTATCTTGATACCGCCGGACGTGGAACCGGAACAGCCACAGATGAATGAACAGATGATAAGGGTGGCCATACTGAGCGGTGGCCACAGCGTGGTGTCTTGTGTGGCGAATCCGGTTGTGGTGGATATGGACGCAACCTGGAAAGATGCATCCCTGAGTGCGGTAGCGAAGGAAGAATAACCCCCGTTAAACATTAGGTCGGCCGTGACGATAATAATGGCAAGCCCCACCAGGAGCAGAAATACTTTAACGGTTTCCGATTTCCAGAAGTATCTGGGCTTCCCTTTTAAGAACGCCAGGAACAGAATTCCAAAGTGGATGCCGGCCGCCAGCATGGTGAAGGTTAGTACAATCTCGGCAGCAGGATTGGCATAGAAGGCTATGCTGGTGTTTTTAGGGCAAAAGCCACAGGTGCTGCAGGCAGACATGGCGTTGGTGATGGCATCGAACCAGCTGAGTCCCGTCAGTCGAAGGGCGGAAAAGGAAATGAGGGTCAATACAACATATGTATAGAACATACGGTTGGCGAAACTCTCACTCTTTTCTCCTGCTACAGAATCCCTTGCCACAGTGGAGATTTCGGCCCCGGCAAGCATGGATTTGTCGGAGCGAACCGTCAGCATCGAGAATAAAGTGACGATGCCTACGCCTCCCACCCAGGCGGTTGAGATGCGCCAGAACTGAAGGCCGCGCGGCAGCGCTTCTATATTGTTCAGGATGGAAGCGCCGGTGGTGGTGAAGCCGGAGACGCTCTCGAAGATGGCATTGACTGGTGTAAACTCGCCTCCATATAACAAATATGGAAACGAACCGAAGATGCATGCGAGAAGCCAAGCCCCTACTACGATGCAGTTTCCTTCCCTGAAATTCAGCTTGTGCTGAGCTTTCCTGACGAAGATGAGGGGATAAAAACCGACGGTAGCGGTAAGAAAAGCCGAAAAGAGAAGCGGAGCCCTGCTCTCATCTCCAGGAGTACATACGGCAATGATACCGGATATGGTCATAAGCGTCGCAACCAGTATTAGTGAGACGCAGATATACCATGTGATAATCTTCCAGTTCATGTACTTTTGCTTTTATGGTGCAAAAATATTCAGTCTGCTGTCATTTATCAATACGAAAATATTTATCTTTGCATTGATATTTTCAATCAATATAGTTCTTATGACACTTCAGCAACTACGCTATATCGTTGCCATTGAACATTATAGGCACTTTGGAAAAGCCGCCGAGGCCTGCAATCTGACCCAATCGACTTTAAGCTTGATGGTAAAGAAACTGGAGGAGGAACTGGACGTGCGTCTGTTTGACCGGGATGCACATCCAGTAGAGCCCACGGAGATCGGCAGAAAGGTCATAGACCGCGCAAAGGTGGTTCTATATAATGCGGAACAGATTGCCGAGATGACTCGCTCGGAGAAGGAAGTTCTGTCCGGGCCGCTAAAGATAGCTCTCATTTCCACGGTATCTCCAGTATTGATTCCTGGCCTTTTCAAGTATTTTTGCCTGCATTATCCTTCCATTTCCTTGCATACGGAAGAGATGCTCACCAGCAGCATCAAAGACAAACTCCTGAAGGCCGAAGTGGATATGGGATTATTAGCCGGGCCGCTGAATGATCCGGATTTTCTGGAGATTCCGCTCTATCACGAGCGCTTTCTGGCCTATGTGTCTCCGGAGAATCCGGCCTATGTTTTGGAGAGCATCAAAACCGAAAACCTCTTTCAACAGCCTATCTGGATTATCCGGGATGGCCTGAAGCTGCTGAGTCCCGGAGATGTCCCGGAAAAGGAGTTTACTTACGACCGCTTCTTTGAAGGAGGCCGAGTAGGTATCCTAATACAAGTTGTCAATGACAACGGTGGTATCACCATCATTCCGGAAACCCATACAAACTTGATTATGTACAGCCAACAGCGCTGCCTGCGCCCCATCGTGGATCCGGAGCCCACCCGGACTATCTCCCTGGCAATTCGCAGCGATTTTATCCACGAGGCGAAACTTAATGCTGTGGCTGATGCTGTTAAGCAAATTGTTCCCGCCGGCCTGCTGGAAAATAATATTTTAAAAGGCAGCCTTGTGCTATAATGCATAAGGTTCATTAGTTTGCTTTTCAGCCTTTATTATTGGAAATGGCGTGTATTTGACGAATATATTCGGCAGTGGAAGCCACGACCAAAACAATGCTTTCGGCCAGAATTACGGAAATCCTTCAGGAAGAGACGTTTACGTCATCAGAGTATCAGCGAAATCACCACCGTCTGTTCGAAGGGATCTTTAAGTTCGCTGGTTAACTTGCCCACGCTCTATATTACTGTCAGTGTGCAAAAATGTGTATCAAGCTGTAGACTTTCCGCGTAAAAAAGAAAATGGTCTGTAAATCAATGGCTTACAGACTATTTTGTGGATTATAGGAGGTTTTATCTATCCGTGTAATATGCTGATAACTAATTGTTTATGGCGTTTTTCATTCGGATATCATAGCGAAATCTTGGACAAATGCGCAGATTTCGCTGTAGTATCTCCCGTTATTCGGAGGCAAACAAATCGTCCATCGTGACGACCGGGCCAAGGTCTCCGGCGTACTTGTTTCCTTGTACGCCATAAGGACTGACCATAGTCAGGGATAGCGTGTAGGAAGTTTTCGTCTTGCTTCGGAACAGTTCCCGCCGAACGCGCATTTCTTCCATATATGAAGTCTTGATCACAAACGGGACAGAAGAATACTTCATTTCACAAAGGTTGATGACCCTGTCTGCACGTTGGATAACCAAATCGATCTGGCCTCCAGTCTCGTCATTATTCTTCGGCACATAGGACCACGCCGATACATCGCTCTCGATACCGGAGATGCCCAGACGCCGCTTGATTTGCTCAATATGGTGCAGGCATACCTGCTCGAAGGCATATCCATACCACGACTCCCGCTTTTGATCTCTCATTAGCGTCCAAGCGTGGGGGGTGGGTACGTGATTACCGCCGACGAAGCGAAGGTAGAAGAGGGAATACATATCTGACAACTGATATAGAGCCCCTTTCTTCTTTCCACCATAAGGGTGGTACATTCGCAGAAAGTCGCAGCGGCAGAGGTTTTCCAGTACCTTTGTCAAAGCCTGGTTATCGGGGACCTTGAGTCCAGAAACAATCTCTTTACGTGTCAAACCTTTCAGTTTGGAGGCGAGCAGTTCCACAACTCTTGTGTACAGTTTCGCATCATTGAAAAGGGAACGATATAGGAAATCGTATTCGCTTCTGAGTTCCCCTTCCATCGTGAAAAACAAACGGTCGATGTTCTGCATGATGCTGTAGTCTTTATCCAGCATTTGCAAATAATAAGGAGTGCCGCCTAATGCCATATAGCACTGCATGATCTGTTGCCTGTCCCAATCGAATCCTGTGCTGCAAAGGTACTGTTCTGTTTCGTAAAGATTGAAAGGATACAGTAGTATACGTCTTGTGACTCGGTTGTGGAGCCCCCCTTTGTCGCCAAGGAGTTTGTCAACCATCCAAGTGGTAGCTGAGCCGCAAACGATGAGTTTCAGGCCCTTGACGGTAGATCCCCACATATTCCAGAAAGACTCCAGAGCCCGGATAAAGTCGGACTTTGGTGTATCGAACCAGGGCAGTTCATCGATAAATACCAGGATTCTCTCTTTTTTCAGCGTGGAAAGATATTCCTTCAGACAGTCGAAAGCTTCGAACCAGTTCATAGGATGCGTTTTTTTCTTTCCGGAATAAGATGCAATCTGCCTGGAGAACTCGCTGAGCTGTTTGTCCCTGGCTATTTGGTAGATTCCAGAGGCATAAAAGTCAAACTTGTCTCCGAATAATTCATTTACAAGAAATGTCTTTCCGACTCTGCGGCGACCATACACAGCGACGAATTCCGCCTTGTCAGAGTCATAGCATTTCTGCAGGATTTCCTGCTCCCGCCTGCGTCCTATGATTGATGCCTTGTATTCCATACGTCAAAACTTATAGTGCAAAGATACTATTAATTTCGAATTAATAGCCGATAGCGTAGCGAAATCTTTCTTGGTTAACGAGATTTCGCTATAATATCGGTCGTTGTTTGTAAAATAGTGAATTACCGTACTTGCCTTGAAAAATGCTGATACTTAAGAGAATCGCGTGAAGTTATCTTCCAATTAGAAGAAGGATATGTCCGAAGTTTACCTATGCAACGGCAAGACCATCCTCTGTCGGAAAGAAGATGCTTCAAAATACAAGACCCTCGGAGACCTCAACAAACCGGAAGTCCGGGTGATGGTCAATCCGGGAGGTCTGAACGAGAAGTTCGCCCGGGAGAATCTTCCCAACTGCCATCTTATTGTCTATGAAAAGAATGAGATAATCCCGGACCAGATTGCAGAGGGGGAGGCCGATGTGATGATTACAGAAATCGCGGAGGCTCCTTGGTATGTCAAGAACGATACTAGGCTCGCGGCCCCACTTCTGGACCAGCCTTTCACCAGAGGGCAGATAGGCGTCCTTATGCGCAGAGGACAGGACGATCTTCTGAAGAAGGTCAACGCGAAAATCCGGGAAATGAAGTCAAATGGGAAACTCAAGGCCCTCCATGACAAATATGGCCTGGTTTACGGGTATTGATTTGCTACTGCTTTAACGTGGAGCGGGAAGAAATGGACCGCCTCCTGGCCAGTGGGAGCTATGCCAACCAGGAACAAGAAAGGAAGGCCGACAGAAACGCCGTTGAGCACTCTTACGCCTTCTTTCACCAGAAGATGCACGTGCAAATGTAGATTGTTTTTCGTATTTTTGCATGATAGAAAACACTTGGAAATCTCTTTGCTTTTAAAAATATCGTGAAATGAAATTCCTTGGAAACATACTCTGGTTACTCTTTGGTGGCATTATCATCGCCATCATCTACTATGTCGTGGGCCTTCTGATGTGCATCACCATCATCGGCATACCCTTCGGCGTGCAGCTGTTCAAGTTGGGGACTTATGCGCTGTGGCCGTTCGGTCGCGAGCTGGTGAACGGGCCCAATGAGCCTGGCTGCGTGTCTGTGGTGATGAACCTCATCTGGATCCTTTGCGGCTGGTGGGAGATTGCCATTCTGCATTTTGTATTTGGCCTTCTCTTCTGCGTTACCATCGCGGGGATTCCCTGGGGAGTGCAGCATTTCAAGATGGCCCTTGCCACCGTGTTCCCGTTCGGGAAAGAAATTCGAAATAATAAGAACTAACAATTATCATGGCTGAACAGCAATACCCTTGCGAGAACTGTAAGTTCCGCGCACACTACGACAAGAACCCCAAATCGGCACTGGGCCGCTTCTGGCGCTGGCACATCAACTTCTGCCCTGGCTTCAAAGCCTTCTTCACCCATCAGGATGAAGAAACTAAAGCCGCGCTCAGGGAGAAGTATGATTTCAAGAAGTATCAGTAGTGCCGGATATATCACAACAGGGAATTGCCCCTGTGGCGAAAGAAGGTCGGAATGAGCGCGTCAACCAGATGAGTGAAGCACTCAGGCGCCTGAGCAAAGTGGCTGCTTCCTTGGCCGACGGAGCAGAAGAATTGAAGAGCCTGGCGCCGGATGTGGACCGTCTCAAGGATTACATCAGTTCCGGTCTGTGGCTCAAGGATTTTGAAGCCGACGAACGCAGGGAAATCGGCCCGGAGGTGGACCGTTCCGTCCTGTCTGAAGACGGGCTTTACAATCTGATGGAGGACCTGGATGATCTGATGCGCACGTTTGAAGCGCTTCAGGACAGATTTTTCGCAGATCCGGATCTGGAATCAAAGCAGCAGGAGGACTAGGCTTCTTGCCCCGGATTATTTTTCATATCGACGTCAACAGTGCCTTTGTGAGCTGGTCGGCCACCAAACTGCTACGGCATGGGAAGCCGGATATCCGGCTGGTTCCCTCTGTGGTGTCGGGGGATCCTTCCGACCGGCGGAGCATTATCACGGCCGCGTCCATTCCGGCCAAGAAGCTGGGCATCCGTGTTCCCGAACCCGTCTTGATGGCTCTCCGGAAGTGTCCGCAGCTGGTCATCGTCAGGGGAGACTGGGCGTGGTACAAACAGTGCTCGGATGGCTTTATTACCATTTGCCGATCGTATTCGCCGGTGCTGCAGCAGTTCTCCATCGATGAGTGCTTCATCGATATGAGCCTGCGCTGCACGCCTGAAAATGCGGTCGTTGTGGCCACTCAATTGAAGGAACAGATCAAGAGCACGCTGGGCTTTACGGTGAACGTGGGCATCGGCTCCAACAAGCTCCTGGCCAAGATGGCTTCGGACTTTGAGAAGCCGGACAAGGTTCATACCCTGTGGAGCGGCGAGGTCCAGGCCAAGATGTGGCCGCTGCCCGTACGGGACTTGCTGTGGGTAGGGAAGAAGACGGAGGAGCGGCTCGTCGCGTACGGTATCAAGACCATCGGTCAGCTGGCAGGGATTGGCATGGGCTCACTGACTCGTTTGGTGGGTCAGAAGTTCGCTCTGCAGCTGCATGAGAACGCGAATGGCAGGGATGATTCTCCGGTAGAAACGGAGATTGCAGAAGCCAAGAGCTATAGCGCGGAACGAACATTCGCAAAGGATTTGGTTGATCCCAAGGACATAGACCGGGCGCTGTTCAATGTGGCGTGTATTGTGGCTCACCGTATCCGCAGGGATGATTTCCGCTCATCCACGGTGTCCATGTTCGTCAAATACAAGGACTTCTCTGTTGTCCAGAAACAAACCACCCTGGAGCAGCCTTCGGATGTGACGGCCATCATCCTGAATGCGGCCCGCAGGATGCTCACGGAAGTTTGGGACGGTGTTGCGCCCATCCGGCAGGTGGGATTGGGTGTTGCCAAGCTTACGCACGAATCGGCCGTTCAGATGTCCCTGTTTGAAGACCCCAGGATGGAATACTATCGGGAATGGGACCGCCAGTTTGATGAGGAGCGTTCGCGTTACGAAGATGCCAAGATGCTGGCGTATGAAAGGAAGTCAGGAGCAGGTCCTCTTACTAGGAAGGAGCCTAAGGATGATGCACTGGTGTTCCGCTATCCGGACGGGGAACAGGCCCTGGCCGCTGTCAAGAAAGCCATCAAGGGCCATCCTTCATACCGCTTCCATCGGCATAGATGGCAGGACGGAACGGATGGCTTTGAGGTAGTGGAAGACAATAAGGTTCTGGAGCGGCACATTGTTCAGTAGATGCCCGCTGCAAAGGCGGCAGAGCTGCCCTGCAGGCCAACGTCTTCCGGAACAAGCAGACACTCGTGGAGAAGGTTGGCAAAACCGCCACCGGCCTTTCCGGCGGGTTTTAGAAAGTGATGGTTTCTACCGGCTCCATCATCTTGAAGAAAGTGGCCGTTGCCTCGGCAAGGTAGCACATGACACCTTTTTCTCCGTTCTCGCCCAGGGCGGGTTTCAGTACGGGCATCTTCTCGATGAGGGCCTTCTGGGTTTCGGGACGGTTATCCTCGACCAGTTTACACTCGATGCGGAGCGTCATCCC